>Ga0228710_1003444_pt1 | contig 25167 bp, 16 predicted proteins | sample MedpolnodulmetaG_FD_177995 | JGI IMG/M metagenome (GOLD analysis project Ga0228710, IMG submission 177995) | Root nodule microbial communities from Medicago polymorpha collected in Santa Monica, California, United States - pink nodules | ecosystem: Host-associated > Plants > Roots > Nodule...
GGGGGGACACTGATGCCACTAGAAGTTGTATGACACATTGGCATATTATAACTCGTATGTTCCACCTTTTCCAAGATATATGTGATGTAGGATATGCTTGTGCCCAATAGTGAGTTATGTTGGTGACAACCATGGATTGGAAATCCACTGCACCAATGTAACCATTTGTTAGTCCAATCAACTCAATGGAGAAACAATGGTGATCTGAACTTAGAGAAACCCGGGGAAATCCCCCCACCTCAAGTCCAGGCTCAACAAAATGCATCCAAGACAACAACTGTTGGATCCCAAACTCAGAGCTAATATAGTCAGGAGGTACTTTGGGATACAATTGAAGCCCATGGATATGCTTGTTTGTAGGAAGCCATACCTATAGTAGGTTGAGAGATTGATTCCTCTTTCTAGAGGTTATAAGACTCCTGCCTTTTCTACCCTCTCGGGAGAAGATGGCCAATCAACTATGAAGCATATCAGAAAATCATTGTACAGTGCGATAAGGGGAACCAAAGTGAGATCCACAAGATATAGTTGATCCTTTTAATCAATGACAGAGATAAATTTTTCGTGGTACTCTTTTCTCCCACCAAACTCAATCCAAACATGGGAAGATATAGAGAGGTGTTTCCATGACAGATTTTATTGGCCTCAACCAAAAAATTACAGCAACTGATCTAATGGATCTTAGACAAAAAGTAGATGAATCGGTTACATACTTCATTGAGAGGTTCATAAAAATTCCTAGGAAATGTTTGGTCCAATTTATTGATGTTCAATATCCATCAATGGCCATCAATGCCATGTATCCAGCTAAAAGAGAAATTGGTTGGACAAGTATGTCATGACGTAAATGAACGGGCTTTCAGAGGGGCACACATAGAGAAGTTTATTCAAGAAAGTGAAATAAGAAGAAGAAGAAAAAGTTGTGTAAGTCGAGGGAGAGGTTTGCACGTAATATCCATCATAGACAGTGAAAAAATTGATGAAAATATGTTAGCCAATAAAATTATAGATATTATTAACAACTTAAATCTTGAAAGCGAAAACCTATATGTGTCCTACCTTGAGGTCAACCAAAGGAAAGGACACAAATTCATCGAGAAATCACACATAATATGCCTTTGATATAACAAAAGTTGACCAAATATATTATCATCAGATATTATATGGTCATTGGATTCCTCTAGCCGAGGAGAACAAAACAAAATGTATTATAAATGGCACAATTCCTATAACCACACAACGGATAACCGCATCATCTTTCGAAGGGCCATCCAAAAGGTAATCGAGGAAGGAAGATTCAAGTGGGTTCAGAGCCATTGGAGAGGGAAAGAAGATGGTCAAGTCGGTATGATAGCCTAATAGCCCTATGTAGGCTATCAGTTGCATAGATTAGCATATACTTTTTAAAACTTCACTGCTTAAGATGAATAAGTGAAAAAATATGAGGTTCAAACTTTGACTTTTACATATTGCTATACAAAAATGTTAAATCAAGCGAATAATTCATCCAGAATTTATCGCAAAACCATTTCTATTGGCAGAGCACCCTTGTTTTCCGCCCCATTCCTCTTTGAAAACTGTCTCACGTGATTTTACATCCAATATGAGTATGACACTTGGTTTCGTGAATTCTCGGGATAGTTTGTGTCGTTATGTATAGCAATCTTCATTGCAATATTCTTACCAAATAAGTTGTGTTTAACGGATCTAGCATGTGTTTGCTTAATACAAGAAATAGATTAAGAGTCTCTTAAAAAAAAAGAAATAGATTAAGAGTAGAAAAATACTAATTTTCTTCTAAGGGGAAGAAGAGTAGAAAAAATATATTTTTTATTATTTAAAAATGTAATCAATAAATTTAAAACCAAATAATCGATTAACACTAGCAACAAACATGTACACTCTGTATCTTTTTGTAAACATTAATTTATTTGAATGAATCGTGCAACTGGCATATAGATCTTTATACATCTACATTGTACCAAAAAAGAATCTACGTATCTACATTATAAAGGTTGGTGTGGATTCATCCACCTTTTTCCTGAACAAAAAAGAAGAGGTTGGTGAAAGTAGATTTCGATATAATAACGACCCCCTCAAGCTCCGATTCCATTCATTTCACCGGAAATATATTTTTTTCACCGAAATTTAATGCCTTGGTGTCATATTATAAGCCCTTTTAAAATTTAACAGACATATGTGTTATATGTGTAACCAAAAAAATATGTGTTATATTTTTTTTAAAGAATTTATTTTATTATTATTTTTTATTTTTGAAAGGTAAATGTCGCGTACCTTTTAAATAAAATTAATTTATATGGATGGTGAATATAAACTTTTGCTGCACATGTGAAAAAATTATAAATAATTAATAGTATAATAAAAAGTAACTAATACACCATTTACAATGAGATATAAAATGAGAAAAATAATTTATAAAATGTTGACCTATACTGTTAGATGAAAGGAAATATCCGTTTTGTCATTGTCTTGAGTTGACTTACCACATGTTTTACATTCCATAATTAAAATTATTTTTTACTATTAATTAAAAAATCGACATTACATAATATAAGTAAGGATTAAGGTTCAAACCCAAACACTCTATTTTTTTACTATTACTAGAATTTATATTTGTAAGATGAATATGTGAGATGTCTATGTTTCAAACCACGATCCACATATATGATGCAATACTTTCACTATTTCAGCTAAGCTCACGACCTTTGTGTGTATATTGGAGTGTTCGTAGTTGTTATATTAAGAAGATTACATCGTTCACGCCACATTATTATTATTACATATATGGCATCCGTCTCGTATTATAAACACACACACATATTCTACGATATATTCACACATAAAAAAGTGTTGGTATATTAGCTAAAATTAAACCGTTCTCGTGAGTTTAGTTCAGTTGGTATGGACAATGCATGATATATGCAAGGTCCGGGGTTCAAACCCCGACTAGCACAAAAAAAAGCTACAATTAAACCAATAAATTAACGATCATGTAATTCACACATTATATGAAGTTTTTTTTTTATTAATTTAAGGACAAATACATTCTTTTTATCTTTTAAGTTTCACAAAAATATCGGGTTAGTCCTTTAAGTTTTTTAAGTTTTAAATATGTTTTAAGTTGTTAATCTAATGCATTGTTACCCCTTTTAAGACTTTTTTTTATCTTTTAAGTTTCACAAAAATATCGGGTTAGTCCTTTTAAATCTTTTAAGTTTCACAAAAATATCTGGTTAGTCCTTTTAAGTTTTTTAAGTTTTAAATATGTTTTAAGTTGTTAATCTAATGCATTGTTACCCCTTTTAATTTGAAACTTAAAAACTCAAAAAACTTCAAATATATGCATTAAATTAACAGCTTAAAGGCAATTTAGATGGGCTAATTTAATTTCTTAAAAAAAAAAATAACAACTTAAATGACATATTTGAAATTTAAAAAATTTAAATGATTTTTATTTTTGACAAAAATAAACGATATTCATTCATTCAAATTGATAAAGTACATCGATACAATACAAATCCAAATTCGCTAAAAACAAAAAGGATGAATTTGTGAACAAACTCACATCATCCATGTTAATAGCATAAAACGACAAAATACCCATGCCTACAAATATGACTATATTCAAGTCTCCAGAATACCCATGTCTCCGGATCTGCAACGTTGACGACGACAAAGTCATTGTCATTGATCGGATCTGCACCTGCTCAAAGCTAATCTTTCAACCTGAATCAAATAAACACCGCACTAAGACGGGAAATCAAAAACACACCGCACAAAGACGGGAAATCAAAACAAACAGAGTCGTTCAGAGACGACGAAATCACAAAAACAAACTAAAGAAAACATAAAATATGTGAAATCACTTATTCAATTAGGAGAGAAGGAAAAACAACTCGGAGGGGTGATTTTTAGGTCAAAATTGGTCCTAAATCACCCCTCTGTTAAAAAAAAAGAAGAAGAAAAGGGTGACGGCTAGAGTTTGAGAAGGAGAAAAGAGAGAGAGAAAGAAAGGGGACAAAAAAAAAATGTATTTGGCCTTAAATTTAATCCATGCTTGCAAAAAATCAATTCGTATAATGATGGATATAATATAACATTTTTCAAAACTTATCTTCCTCTTTCTTTTTTTTCTTCTTTCTAATATAACTTATCTCTTTTTAATTATGCGATTACGACTTGCATTTTCCCAAATAAGAGGGACTATACAATGAGAAAGGTAGAGAATTGAGAGGAAAGGACGAAGACCGTGGAGACAAGAATCTTCATGTGAAAACCTGTTGGTTGAAAAGCCATGGGGGTTAATGCCTTAGGGAGCAAGACGGCAAAACCTTAAGCAATCATAAGGTTTTTACGAAAAGAAGTCACCCTAATAATCATCATCATAACCTTAAAATCGTCATTATAATATAATCTACTATTACTTCAATTCAAGATACTTTACAGCAAAATGTAACATTATTATTAGTGATGAATATAGTGAAGGATACATCAAGGGTCCCAATATCTCCATCAACAATCAATGTCCACATTGGCTGAGACATTGAAAACTTGTAACAATCCTTTTGTTTAGTTCCCTCCTTATCTTGTAATTTGCTTAATTGGGATGATTATTGCTCTATCAGTCTCTCTCATAGCAATATATATTTTTTTATACAAATATGCAACTAGCTAGCATTATTAATTATACAATTATTTTTAGAGGATTTATATGAGTATAATTGAATGATGCATCAAGGGTCCCAATATATCTTTTTTTGTTGAAAAGGGTCGCAATATCTCTATTAAGTTGTAATATACTCCATTCGTTCTATAATAACTGAGTCATTTGTAAAAAAATATTGTATCAGAAAAATTGACCCATTTCACTTTTCAATAGAATATTAATTACTTTTTTTCAATTATAACACTAATTAATACTACTTTCACCACTCTCAATTTAATATATTCTACTTTGCATTTATGATAAAGAAGAATGTACCAATTGTTTATAAGATCACTCAAACTCATTTTTCTCTCTTTTTTACATATACATTTTTTCTTAATAAGTGTGAAATGAACTAAGGGTTCAGTTAAAATGGGAGGGTGAGTATCTGTATGTTCACATTGATTTTCTTTTCTGGGTACAATGTTCACATTGACTCTTGAAAACGTGAAACATACCTCCTTATTTTCAATTTATTTTTACCATTATTCAATTTCTCTCTCTATCTGTCTTGTTATACTATTTGAAATATTTGTTTGTCTTCTAGTGTTATTTATCATTTAAAAAAGTGTGTTAACCTCTAGTTGGTTTTTGGGCGAGGGGGTTCAAACAGGAACGGATCTAGGACTAATGTTTTATTGTGACCAAAATAATAATGTCAAAAATAATTGTTCAATGCAATTAAAAACTATACTAAACATCCGTGTCAACATTTTCACTTTGATGAACTGATTTTTCAAAAGTATGACTTGTGTTTGGCGTAACTATAGTTGTTTGAAATTGAACAAATTCTTGTTATAAAACCTTACAAAACAATACAAAAACAACCTATTTACACAAGATATTGGTGATCTGTCTTGTGGCATGAGGACTTTAATTGTGTGTTCTAGATTGTCAATAGGGGTGAAATATGCTAGGTTCGAGTTAGACCTAGCTTGACGTGATAAAATAAATTTAAGGTTCAAGTCCGACTGTATTATTTATTATTGACTTAAATTTTAGTATGATTTTGATCTTTTTAAAAGTCTGGTAAGATATGTTAATTTTTTTTTAAAGGTGGTAAAATATGTTAATGTTAAGTTTAAGTGTGAGTGGTTAATCTCATATCAATTATAAACGAGTTAAATATTTGATATATAAGTGAGATGACTTATATATCTCATGCTTAAAGATGTGGTGTTTTACTCTCTTGTGGTTCTGAAGGATTGATTTGTCATTGGTCTCAACGCTCTGCCAGAGTCTCCCACAAGTAATATTATAGCACATGTTCGACTTAGTTGGAGAATAGTGAGATCCTGATGTTTGATCCTTGTATCAAAAGTCTTACCAACAATGTAGTCAATATGAGTTTGTTGGTAATAATAGTGGTGTAAGTATGGAATGTGAGAGACTCACACTTAAAGGAAAGATTGTTGAATTTAAGTGTAAATGGTTGATCTCATATTGATTATGAATGAGCTAAATGTTGGATTTTGTGCGTGTGTATATGTGTGAGATGATTAATATACATACTATTTTTAGATAGTTGGCTAGATATATGGTTCTAGAGCGTTAGTTCATTGTTGCTCTCAAGTTCCAAGTCAAAGTTTCTACTTTAAACTTCATAACATATGCAAATTAGCACAAGAGAATGTTAAACAGTGTCCTCAAGGCATTGATTAAGCAACAAAAACAAGTAACTTTTTATAAAAAGTTGCGTAATTATTACTTAATCAAAAGTCAAAACTTATATTTTTAAGGCATATTTTCTATTTGTAGTTTCCTTAACCATTGCCCTGAGGGCACTAGTTAGCAAGACCAATTTGCATACGATAGAAAAACCCTTCATATAAATGTCATTAAATATGAAATATGATTCGTTTTAAAATAAACAACCCGAGTCCAAAAAAAAAAAACCTATAAAAACGCTTCAATAATTATTTTTCTTCCAAATTGTAAACAGCTTAAATGATAATTTTGTATATAAAAAAAATGAGAATGTTAAGCATTGCATTTGGGATATTGGTTAAAGTATTAAAGTAAGTAGTTTGCATCAAAAAGTAGTGTAATTATTGTTAATAAAAAAGTAAATACCTGTACTTTCAACACAAATCTTTTATTAATGGAATCCTTAACTATTGCCCTTATGGCACCGATTAGTAAGACCTATAAAAAATAAAATAAAAAAGTAAACAAGACTTATGCTCCTCCGTTTCATATTATAAGCAAAAAAAGTAATTTCACACTTATTAAGAAAATTAAAACATAGTAGTTTGTAACATAGTATCTTGTGTTATCCTTAAAATAAATTTTATAGGAATATGTAAAAACAATTTTCATTGGTTGCTAATTATAGTGAAAATGAAAGGGAGAGCAAATTGAATGCAGTTTACATTTAATTTTCCTTTGAAAAAGATGTTTTTTGAAATAACATAATTAAATATAATAAAAGTTTATTTTTCTTATAATTTAGGACAAAAAATATGAGTTTTTTTTCCTTATAATTTAAGATGGAGGGAGTATAATAATACGAAAGTACTCCCTCCGTCCTTGTATGTAAGATTATATAGATTTTTATAGATGAGATCTGATGAAACAGGATTGCTTCAAGCTTCAATGGTTCCAGTGAATCAGTGACTTGAAGGAGTGGTTACAGCTTAAACCCTTGTTTTTAATGCAAACAAACAAACAGTCCTTGAATCATGACCGATTGAAAAGTTCACATTGATCACAGACACCTTCCGTGACACTAGGACTTAGGGAACACTTGACAACTACCAACTTCCCCATTTCATTAAATTTCTAGTTATTATCTCACTTTTCTCTTGGCTAAATAGAGATAACTATGTCCTATTGTTTTCAATCAATTTATTTCGTTAAGCCTCTTGTCAATTTTAAAACCGAGTTCCACATTATTTAGTGCATGTTTAGAATTATTTTGGAAACAACAAATTGATTTTGATCATGATGTTTGGAACTTGACTATTCTCGAATAGAATTTTTTTTTTTTATTACAAGAATATGCATAACGTGAAGATGTAATTTGCAACCTCTATGAAGAGAAAACAATTTAGTATCAAACACATCTCATCAACCATTTCCCTTCCAACTTGGGGCCACAACTACAAATACTAGCTACACCTCCCACCATGGAGTAGCCCACCTCTCAGGCCCCCACTGTGATTCAAAACATAAATGGAGATTTTGAAAGGGATGAGTAACTCCAACAGGTCATTATGTACTAAAAGCTTAACCAGCAATGTTTTACTCAATTTTATCTTTCACACTATGTATATTGAGGCTTTTTGGTAATGCCTATTAAACATACATCCAGAAATCTTAATGCACTCTTTCATTGGGTGAAATTTCTCGCTTAAAGTATGAGTTTAATGTATAGACTTGCGTTGAGTTTGATAGATTGCAAGTTTGATATAACGGTGGCTACGGTGAGCCACTGTAATTTCGGCAAGTCCACCGTCATACCAAACAATCAAACATACTAAGAATTATGATGTGGCACTGTTGTTTTTACCAAAAACTACACCGGTTTTGTTTTACCAAATCACGGTGCCACTGTAATTTTGAAATTTCGACAAATCTACTGCGATACCAAACATGCACTAAAAAACAAAGTTGGCATCATTTAATGATCATCCCATGAATTTTACTCAATAATTAAAATGTGTCAAAAAAAAATAGTATATTAGTAACGGTTAATCCATCTACAAATAATAATCTCCTCTTATATATACTTCAATTCAAAACAATCTTTAAAATAAATAAGGGAAATGCTAAAGAATCCCCTTGGGGCATTGGTTAAGAGAACATAAATAGAAATAATTTGTTGAAAAATGGTGAAAAGTGTTGAATTCAACTTTTTAAAAGTCAAAAAGTTGTAATTTCCAATGCAAAACTACTACTTATAGTTTCCTTAACCATTGCTCTGAGGGCACCGGTTAGCAAGACCCAATAAATAAACAAGAGAAAGAAACCTATGAATGAAATTTATAAACAAGATGCTTGGTTAATAATTTAAATTAATAACACGGTTGCTTATAACTTAGGGTCCTCTTAACAAGGATCCCTAGAACACTTGTTAAGAAATCAATGTAGCATCTAAATTCCAATGTATTGATTATCTAAAAAAAATTATATTTTCCAATAAATACTTTCAAAACTTTGATCCCTTAACAATTTACTGTGCTTTCACTATGGTATGTGTTGTACAACAAGTAATGTTGGTAATTCTACAACAAAAATATTGTGTCTCCTCTCTTCATAAATACTATACTGCTAAACTAGGAGACTCATTTGACGACGAAGATGATTCCTCAAGAAACTCTGATCTCAATTTCATCAACAGTCGTCCGAGATAATTCAAGCCTTCTCCTTCTCGACCTCCGCCCCAAAAGAGATCATGGGGAGAAGCCTCGACTAGAACAGAACCAGCAGTTGAAAGCAGCATAGAACTCAAATGCGGGTATGTTGAGAACTTGCATTTCAGTGCCGAGTACATGACATCGATCTTCATGTTGTCCCAATCAGGCCTTATCTGTGGGCCCAATAAGTTTCAATCATCAAAACACTCAGCAAAGGGAAAAGAACCAATCTAACTTATTAAGGCTATGTTTGGCTAAATAATTTAACCAAGCATTTATCATTTAAGTGTTTATGTAGCTATTTCTAAAACAAGATAAAATAAAGTCAAATTGTTTTCATTTAAGTTATAAGTGGTTTACATAAACTATCTTGGAGAGCTTATGAAAATAAATTTTATGCATAAACTTTCCCGAACAGATAAGCTCAAATAAGTCAGTCCAAACAGACCCTACGAGTTTGAGAAATGTTTGAAAAACGAGTTGGGTCATACCAGATCAGGATGCTGCCTTTGTATTGACCTTCCTATTCTAGCAGCTTCTTCTGGACTTTTTACAGATTTGATCTTTTCCAAACAATCCTTTGCAGTAGTATCATCCACTCCAACGAACTTGTGCGCCTAGGTAGCAAATTAAATTTATAAACAACACAATAATACTGCAAAGGAAAAATAGAAACTATGCAAAAAAAAAATATTACCTGGTAGTAATGCTCCACACTCAACCAAGTAACGTTTTCGCCATTTTCATCAGGCATTTGAATGGGATGAGGAGAGAAATTTGACAATGCACCATGAGGATCCCATGTTTTATAGAAAAATATGATGCTGGATTCATATGGAGAGACAGTAGGGTCAGCAATAAAAGTTTCCTCTGGTGATGGAATTGTCGGTGCCGTATCTGGTAACGGTTGAAGAAATCCACTAACAAGCATGTCCGGACCAACCTGCATTACAGTGATTGATTCAACAGTAGATACATAGATTAGACATATATTTTTTAATAGGAATGAAACAGTATCAGTATTTCAAAGGGAAAAGCGAATCAATTCTGAATAACCTGCTGATAGCAAACATCGATTAGATTTATAGCTTGTGACATCTCAACCATCCCAAGATCACCCACGGGAGATGGTGCATTCTTTCCACCAATAATTTTAGGAGCAACAAATGCATAAACCTGACAGACATAAATATCACAGTTATCCCAACATATTTTAAGGTAAAATTAAAACAAGATAAAGCCAACTATGTGACCCTGCCGTTGCCTATCTAATAGCCCTTAATCTAAAGCAGACCCGGACTTCCTGCAGTAAAAGTACCACACTGTAATAATCTTGGCGTTGATTTGCGGTGAGACGTTTCAGATTACACAATCAGTAAATCAATTTTAAACAATCTCGGTCAGTGATTTAGATTGGGCGGTCGAGATATGTAACGTTGTAAAACAGTTACAGCAGATAATCTATTTCCATCTAATCCGTAGCAGTAAATTAGTTAGAACCGCTGAAAAGTGTCTTATCAATGCCAATAACAAATGGAACTTCATTTCAATTTCTCCTATGGAAAATGAAAAAGATAAATGAAACCTTGTGAATTACTCCAGACGAAATAGCAGAAGCAGCCAATGTTCCTCCGCATTCCCAGAAAACTGAAAGATACCCTCGATCATAAAAATACTCCATAACATCTCGCGGATTTAATATGTCAAACTCTACAACTTCAACTCCTTTAGACGCAAGCAGCTTCTGGAGACTTCTCCTTGCACCCCTCTGTGTTACAACTATGGTAGAAACCTCAGACATGTCCCATAGGTTTGCCTCCTCTGGAAGATCGAGGGACTGAGACATTACAATGCGTATCGGCATATGCCCGCCTCCATGTCTGGCTGTCAGTCTTGGATCTGATTGAATTTTAAAAGGAAGGAAGGTATCAAAAGTCAAATTTTAAGAAATTTATAGAAAATAATGATAATGATGGTACTCACTGTCCCTTCGAACTGTATTTCCTCCCACAATTATTGCATCGCTTCTAGCTCTCAGCTCAAAAACTAGGTTTCTAGATTGCTTGCAGCTTATCCACCATGCATGGCCAGTGCTAGCAGCAATTTTTCCTGTTACACCAGGAAGGTAATGAGACAAGAAAACGCAGCCAACAGTTTATGCAATTTCGAGATTCTACATTGAAAACTCATGCAAGAAAGAAAAATAACACGAAAATGAACAGAACCCTCACCATCGAGAGTCATAGCATACTTGAGAACAGAAAAGGGTACACGCGAAGAAGCTCTACAAATCAAAGGGGCGTTAACAAGGAGGCATTCTTTTTGAGCATCCTGTCAATAAAACAGAACACAGTGATCCATATGTGTGAATAAAAAGCTAAAGGTCTAACTAACCAGTAACCACAGTTCACAAAGGATTGATAAATAAGAAGTTCTTATTTAAAAGTGCATCTTTTTTTTTTTTTGTTGAAAAAAGTGCATATTTCTATCCATCAATAATTTCAAAAGCTACATTTTTAAACAAAAAACTAATAATTCTGATTGGAGAAGTTGCACTCACATCCCCTAAGGTATGCTTAAAGAACATACATGTCTCTTCTATTTTTTAAACCAATACTCATCACTCTTATTTGTTGAGAAAATTGCACCAATTTTCGCTCAATTTCAAAGGGAGTTGCACGCTATTTCCTCATTTTGATTGGCCCTTACGCCACTTTCTAGCAATAAAAACAACATTATAGCATAGTAGAATTTTAACAAATTGTTATTGTTCTGTGATACGGAGTATAGTACAGCGCGTTTGGAACCCATTTAATAATAGGACTTACCACTTATTTTTTGTGTCTATCTCTATCCTAATGGCAATCTCCATTTATTTTTTTAAATGGAGAGGATCTTTTGTAGTAAATTTGGAACAAACCATTATTTTCCATGACTGACAACACTGACCCAAATGAGTTCACTATAAAAACAACTTTTGATTTCAATAACACTCAATTCATTGCAAAGTTGTGTTTTTTGTTGTTCAACTTCAAATGAAATAAGAAACACCAAAAGTAAAACACATTAATGGTAATAGAAAATACAAACCTCTATAATCTTACTAGTGAGTTCCTCTCCAAGAAGATCAACTTGCAATCCTTGACTTCTAAGTGCACGCACAGCATTGCCTCTAAAATGTTGTAAAGGATGTCTCATTCCAATAACAACCCTTTTGACCCCACCCTAGTTTAGTTTCACACACACACAGGGTCATTTATCAACTAGAAACATAAAACAGAAACAACGTTGTACTTTGTGTAAGCAACAAGGCAAACAACGTTTGAATAACAAGAAACCTGAAGCAGAGCAGACACAGCAGTGTTGTCACCGTCACAGTCACCAGGTTCCATGTTCAGGTAAGCAGTAGCGCCACGGCAGCGCTCGCCGGCGGAAGTAACGGCCTGAACTTCGGCGGGGGAGGTACCTTGAGCGTAGAGGTAACCTTCACCGGCGACATCGCCGGAGGGGGTGGCGATGACACAGCCGAAGTTGGGATGAGGGGAAGTGAAACCGGCGGATTTGTCGGCGATGAGGGCGGCGCGTCGGATATACCCAGCGTCGAGCGCGTGGTTGTGAGTGTCATTGGATGGTTTGCATTTGCAGATGATGGATGAGAATGAGAATGAGAATGAGAATGAGAAAGTGTTTGCGATTGGAGTGAGACACCACATCGCTTAGACCCTTTGCTGGTATGTTTGGTTTTCCTCTTCAACAATTGATTCTGTCTTATCCTAGTAATGCGTTGCCAAGCCAAGAATTCTCTAAGGTTGCGCTTTGTATGTATTGCGATTGATTTTGTTAAATCAAGGCCTCAGGAATTCAACTTGTTACTATAAAATTCAGTTAAAAACATCATTGCATCAGGATGTCGTTAGACTTGTTTGACATGTTGGCTCGTCAATTCTTTCATGTTTCTATCTCTACTGATATCAAATTTTAAGTGTTTTAAGGTGCCTGTAGGTAGGGTGTTTGATATAATGTCTCACACATGTGTTGAATTGTAAATGATAAACGAATAACACTACATAGAAATTGCATTAGGACCCTTTTTGGTAATTTACACATCCAAAATTAATTTTATCCGAATCACTTTTACTTTAAAGTTATCCAAACATAAATCACTTTACTCTAAACACACACTTAATCAACAACCATGCCGTGTCTTTTGTTGTTGTTATTGAACTTGTACTAAAAAAAAGAGCTTAAAATCTATTACATGAAATTTTGGTTTCTTAATAATTTAAAAATATATACTAGCCAGCTAATTTTTCATCATTTGTTACAATCAAATTTTTTTGACTAAAGAGTTGTCTTAATTAATTTATGAAAAAATAAATAAATGGAATTGATTACTTGTAGTTGTTGTTAATACTCTGAAATTTTGATAATTTTCTCTATAAAAAAATGATAAATTTAAAAAATTAAATTTAACTAAATAATAAAATTCGATAATTTTTTTCCCAGGTTGGGGGAAGAAAAACAATGGAACTACGTCATTACATGCATGGAGGAAGACATTTCTAATCCGAAAATGTGTTGCGTTTCATGCAGGAAATGTGTCTAACCTTGACAATCCACATCTCAACCATTTGTCCAACAAAAAAAAAAAATCCATCTCAACCACTTTGTTCATCTCCTAAAATTAGTTGACTTTTAAATGCACCAGCAGGAAATTAGGACACACATACACGCAAGTACTTACATGGTTGAAAGAATAATTACCTTCTTGATAAGTTAAGGAGTGTGACAAACTTTAATGGGATGTAGGTAGTAAGCATGAGTATTGATACTTTTATAATACATTTTTTTTTTTGAAGGATGTTTTGTAATACTTTGTATAGAGCACGTCTTGCATATTTATTTATATTATTAAAAATAATTTGATATAAACGTATAACTATATTTTTCCAATTCCTTTTTGTCGAAAACATACATTTTTTAAATGAGCTGAGGAAAATGATTTTGAGAAACGAGGACTAGATTTCATCTGATGTCTTTAATCATTTCTCTCAAGGCTTGATCAATTTCCGGTTGTAAGACAAATTAATGATTGCGCTCAACAAAAGAGTTATCTGAAAATTAGGTTCACCTAAGGTAAAACACATTTCACTGTTTAAATGGACCATTCATGTAGCAATATCTTTCTTTTATCCCTTGTACAGCCACAAAATGCACTATAATCCTTGCGTTAGACAAAGCTAATAAAAATACCATTAAAATTGAAGAAATGATTATGTCGCCAACAGTAAAGAGCCATTATAAAGGTAAAACATTCAAAATACAATAATACATCCATGTAGCATATAATCTCTCATGTGTATGGAAAACATGCAAGCACCACGGTACATGAGGGCACGGCGGATGATGTAAACAAAGTCTACAACGAAATAGATTATTAGTACCAGGCACATCAAATTCATGAGAATTTGATTCAATATCAAAGAAAGAGAAACGGGTAATGATACAAGAGCTAAAGACAATAAAATATCTTCAACCCTGAACCTCTGCTACATTCATTCCTCCTCTTCAGCCTCCTCCAGCCAATTAACAAAGGGTTCAAGTGCCTTCACAAAGGTTTGCCTGTACCAGTTATAAATAAGCAACTGTAAGTAACAAGTGTGGTAGTGCAAGGTGTTATGACAGACTCCCTAAGGAAGAAACTTTATACTGAGATTTTTTAGTCAGAAAAATGTTCACAAAAACTGCTTACCTTCCTTTGGGGTTTGTTCCTTTACGGAACCAATGAAGAATTGTATCTTCAGCCAGCACATCCTGTTCATAAAGAGATCTAATAATCTCAGGGAACAGCTTCATCAGCTTAGCATCCTCATAGCATTGCATCTGTACTTTGTACATCAGCTCCAGCTCCAGCTTTCCACTGGTGCAGAAAGTATTCAACAGTTCTGCCCATGTTTTCACCTTTATCATAAACAGAGTGATGTCAACAACTTTAATAAAGAAAAATGTCACATATCAGCATGAATACTGCGTGGATTTCTGAATAAGCAATCAGATGGAAAATCCATTCCCTAAAAGCATAGTCAAATATAATCAAACTCTGTATTAACACCATCTAAGAACACTATCCACACACCATAACACGCTAAGCTAAGCCCCTCCACAATCATGCACAGAACATCGACATAACAAAAGTAGAAACCAATGAACATATTACAGTCAAGGACATTGTATTACGGCCACGGACATCAGATGAATAAACATAAACATGAAGATTCTGATTCTACGCATCCGCTCCTATTCAATAGGATACCAATGTACAGGATAACAAAGTTGAAAATCCCAATCCAAGCAAATACAAATTGGCATCGAAGCAAAATTCTAAAAGTTACCTTGCGCAGGGCTGCATTTGCATTCTGTTGCTGATTTTTCCCTGACCACTGAACAGCATCCATTAAAACATCCCATAAGATCCGCACAATCTCGGTTTCAGGCAACTTAGCATCTCTTACTCGAAGCTTCACAGTCTCAATAACTTCAGATATATCAGCCTCCTCTGTTATCTGTGTAGTCAAAGCAGACTTCATTTCCTTGAGTGTCACCTCAAATATCTTCTTTTCATTATACTCCACCAAGGCGGTCAGTCCTTCCTTGCTAAAAAGTTGACAATGAATGAATAAGCGTATTCATAAATTCCATCATAATTAACAGAGTAATAAAAATTGATAAAACAGTCTACCAGTCCAGCTCTAGAAAATGTCAAAATAATTCAATGAAATAAAGTCTTCTATTCTATCAATCATCCCAGTTCCCAGATAACTGGATACAGTGGTTTGCGTGATGGTTTTGCCATTCAAAAAATATATATCACTCCAAGATATATCAAACAGATAGGAAACTTATAAAAAGAAAAAACTTGTGTTGACCAATTAGCAAATGTTTTAATTCAAGCAAATAATATGAAACAGTGGGTTCATATAATCCAAACTGTAGGTATCATAAGATTGGCACTAAACCACTAGCATTAATGTATTTTATGTAAAATTTCGTGATGCAGTTCAGGTGTTGTAAAATTCATTCAGTTCCACTTCTTGAGCATTGGCAGAAAAGCGGGGGGAAACGGTTCTATTCAGGGAATAAAAACGTCTCAACACATCCCCAAAACACTAATTTAGACTTGAATGCCTGCCCTTCTGAAAGAATATTTCACTTAAAACTACACAGAGTCAAGTACTCAAATATATTTCATTAAAATTAGCAAGGTATTAGAATCCTGCAATAATAACGCGTTCATAGAATGAGATCATCAAGGCTGTTGCAATTGGCAAAAGCAAAATAAAATAGAAGAACCATTGGCTTAGACAAATAAAATCAATCGATATATAAAACATTTTGAAGTATCATCATTTAAGATGCATCCTTTTCACTAGCAGGTAAGAATTACCTGAAATGCTCAGAGAAAGACTCGTTGGTTCTTTTCGCAGGGGGGAAAAAGACCAAAAGATTATCTTCAACTTTTCCCCGTTTCAGAATTGCAATAAGATCATCCAGGCTGTTGTCAATCAAATACTCCTTAAAGAAGTCGGTTATAAATGTCAGAACTAGCCCTTTGGCCACAAGGTTATCTTTAAGAAGTGGTTGGAACACAGTCTCTGGTGGGAGACCAGATAGCTTCTGAGAGAAAGCGAGTGCTGTGAAGATTGCCAACTTCTTCCTCTCATTTTCCTCGAAAAGCTCCAAGGACTGGAGGAATCTTCGCATGACATTTTCAAGGTTCTTGATGAGAAACGGCCTTCTCCGCAAAACCTTCTGTATGTAGATCACAGATGGTAAAATGACTTCACGTGTTGCCTCATACTCTATTATGGAGTAAGGATGGCGTTCCCCCTCATCGGGCTTGGTAGTTCCAGGTTGTGTGCGGCCCCCAGTGAAAATAACCTACATTAAAAGATTTGTACGACAGTTGTAAGTTGGATAGAAATCAGCAGGCAATAGAATATCACAAAGCATTGAGAACATTGAAATTAGATGATGACCTAATTGATGCTTTAGTATTTAGTCAATGGCGTAAGAAAATTAAATGGGGTATTCGATGTCCTATTTTTACCAAAATCTGAGACTAATCATTGGTCTATTTTACAGGTATGATGTTTTTTTAAAACTTAAGAATTTAAGGTCTAAATGGCTAAGATACTGAATAATGTGAAGACTTGCTTCAGATCCCCTAGGAGAATGGTATACAAAGAATAGGGAGATTCTATTCTTTTTCAGGTTATAGAAGTGCCTAGCAGGTGCTATAAAAGGAGATATATGCTTACACACAAAGATTCAGGTTTTCAAATAGCAAAAACGATTTAAGCACGCCAAACTACAATAGTTCTAGTATAAGTATTAGTATATAGATATCAGCAAAGCATGTATGTCATAGTAACAAGAACTATGCATCTAACTCTCCTACAGTCATACCAAAATAGCAAATATAAAACACATAATACTAAAATGAACGAAGAGACAATAAATTTTCTGCTGGTTTAGTAAGCTTGCCTCAAAAAAGGTGTCACCGTATCTTGAGAAGTTGAGGTCAGAAGATTCAATGCTTTTTGCAATAAGTTCCTATAAACATAAATCATTCAATCAGTTTTGCAAGTCCGTCAAAACATGATAGTGTGTGCAATACAGATAATCAACAAATGAATAGATGTAAAATGCTATGATAACATACCAAATCACCAGCATTATCCAAGTAAATCTGGACCACTGCATCAGCAAATGCTGCAGGGTCCAGAGGCGCCGCAATGTTCCGTTTGCGGGTCTTAATCCGCGTGCCACTGTTGATTAAGAAAAACAACCAATAAGAACCTTAAAACAGATTATATAAACATTTCATGAAAGAAAGTGCATATAGTTGAATGAATAATAGTTAGCTATGATGGAAAAAAGTCATCTACAATTTGCATAAAATGGTGAAATATATATAAGCCCTTCACAGAGACTAAATTAATTAAGTGGGTTCCCTATGTTAGAGAAATAATTGAGTTAAGTAAAAAATATGAGTGCAAAACTATCAGCTTTCAAATTCAATTAACATAAAACTCAATAGAAATAGTTCATAGATACTACTAATATTGATGAAATGACATAAAAAGAACAGCGAAAAGAGGACAGTGGAGTAAAAATCTTACCCGAGAGTGGGTTTCTCCTTGGAGCTGCAAAAAACACAGCAAAGATTAGAAATTAATCATGACAAATTTAAAATCAAACAATAATCAACAAAAAGGATTATTAATTAAACAGAATTCAAAAAATAATATCAATAAACAATAAAATTAAACTAAATTAAATTGAACAAAAACATTTGATGAGCTGAAATGTAAATCAATTGATACCAATCATGACAAAAATTTATAAATCATCAAAAGAATATTTTTTAGAATCAAGAAAACCTAATTAACGAAAAGGGGCGATTCTGGATCTAAGAAAACCTAATTAGCCATAACTCTCTAGATCTAAGATGCCCATGACTGAAAATAATAAAAAAATTAGTTTTTTCGGAAAATCGAATGGGAAATTCTGAGAGATATGCATAAAAATGGCGTAAATCGAAAAAAACGATAAACCAAATCAAAAAATAAAAAATATACAATAATAATAATAATAATAATAATAATAATAATAAGAGAAAACAATGGATACCTCATAAACTAAGACGAATTGGGATCGAAAGATCGGGGAGTCTTTACTCGGTGGTGATTGTTGGGGGAAGAGAAGAAGCAGTGGAGAGAGAGAGAGATAGGAAAAGGTGAAAGAAAAAAGGACAGAACTGAGTTCGGTTATGAACACACAAAGATATTTATCATCACGAGTATTATATTATAGCCTTAGATGTAATTTTGATCCCAATATTCTCTAATTCACAATTTTTACATCTCATCATAAATTTCTCAATAAATGTTGTGTTTATTTACCGTAAGAAATTAGTAACTTTTAAGCACCACCGTTGTAAAAAAAATAAAAAAGGATTAAGTAATTTAATTGTTAGAATTCACTTTTTAAGGTTGAATGTACTCGGTTAAAATATAGAACTATGATATCTGTATGTTTTGCTAAGTGAGCTATACTCACAAGGATGGTAAAATTTTTACATATACTACTAGCATGTCAAAACGGACTAGCTTGTTTGGACTGACCTATCAAGCTCGATTAATTGTAGGGTTTGGGGTTTAAATATTGAGCCTGAATTTTTATAGGGTTTTTAGCCTGACTTAAAAAGCCTAATACCCATTTGGGCTAGTCCTATGGACAGCGGATAGCTCGTTTAGCTTGCATAACAAAAAAATATAATACATTATATATATTTTTTTAATAATTCTTTACTTAGTTGATTTTTTTTAAGGATACTTATTGATTATTAAAGTAAAAAATAAAAGTGAGAATTCAATAATTCAACACACAAATATAAAAGTATTAAAAAAATTATATCTACCTGTTTCGTCATTTTTAATTTTAAAGATCAAACATATAAATATTTATAACCATAACATACGTTATTTATTTAAAATTGTTTTACTCGTCGTTTTAGTTTGCGATATTTGTACGAAAATTTTACAAATGTATTAAAAATATAGTTTACAAGAAATTTTATAGGAGTTTTTACAAGGTAATCCAAATCGGACCGGACATTAAATCAATGTAGACATTGTCTTGTAAATGAGGATGATGGAGTAGCACGATGTTCCACATCAGTTGTTTTGTATGTTTTATGCTCGATGGTGGAACTTGTGGTGAAGTTCTCTTCACTGAGAAAGCGTAAACCGTATCCGTCAGGTTTTACCTTAATTTTATTTATGCTCAGTTGTGGAACTTGTAGAAAAGTTCTCTTACTTGAGGTGGCGTAAACCATATCCATTTTGGGATGTAGGTTTTACCTAAATTTTATTTATACTAGGTTGTGGAACTTGTGGCAAAGTTCTTTTCCCAAGGAGGTGTAAACAGTATCCATGGGATGTAAGTTTTACCAAAATTTTATTTATGCTCGACTGTGGAACTTGTGGTAAAGTTCTCTTATTCGAGATGACGTAAACTAAATCCATTGTGGGATGTAGGTTTTACCTAATTTATGCTCGGTGGTGAAACTTGTGGCGCAGTTCTCTTCTTTGTATGAATAAGCATACCAGTTTTGTTTGAATCTTAATTAGATTATATTTGCATGGTGCCCTTCCACCCCGAAGTCATCTCTTCGTTAGATTACAAGTGAAGACTTTAAGTGTTATTTTACTTTGGGAATCTAGATGTGATCGTTCTAATCACTACGTGGGGTATACATTAGAAGCATTCATGCCAAAAAGATGTAATACTTGACGTGTGTCCAAAGATGTAATTTGAACAAAAAACGGTGGATGAACGAAAAAAAAGTTTTAGTTCTTTGCCCCGAGGCGTGAATTTCTCATCGTCATCGCGAGTTGGAGTTCGCCTTACATGATGTAGAAGTTGGCAGCTAGTATACCGAGGAACAAGTAATTATGTCGAATAGATTTCACTTGTCCGGTTAATTTATGTTTTGGATGTATAGACTGGCATAAGTGTCTATCTCTGTTGTAATTACTCGTTAGTTTTGAGCTTTTGTGGGAAACCCTCGGTTTCTCATATATTTGATATGTTTTTATGTTCGATGGTGGAACTTGTTGTGGTAAGTTTTCTTCCTCCATGAGGCGTAAACCATATTCGTTTTGGGATGTAGGATTTACCTAAATTTTATTTATACTCATGGTGGAACCTATGGTAAAGTTCTCATTCCCGAGGAGGCGTAAACTATATATGTGGGATGTAGGTTTTACCTAATTTTTTGTTGGTCATTGTTATACAGCATGAGCTCGGAGGAAGAATTCTGTTATCTGAATTCAAAGTAGTTGTTGTGAAGTTTGTTTAGCTTTGTTGTTTCGATTCCTTTTCTTGTTTAACAGCCTGCAAATACTAATTTCATTGCAAACAAATAATATATAGATTTTATAATAGATATTAGATATTGAGAACAAAGACCTGTGACTCTGCTTCATTTAATTTTCAAAATTCTCTACACCTGCAACTTTGTATGCTTTGTGAAATATGGGAGTTGAACCGACAATGATGTTGGCGACTTGGCGTTGTCGGATTGGTGCATAGAAGCATTCACTGCGACTGTGTGAAGGTGATCACTGTGTAAATTAATCAGCCTATAAAATTTCTGAAGAGAACCAGATGCGCTCATGTTTAACGACTAGAGATGTAAAATCTTTCAATCGAAAGGAATGTATTGAGCTAGTGCATTTAAAGTTAATATACTTAAAAGTATTAAGAACATGTATCGACAATGATTTCGACGACGCGTGGTTGGCGAATCTGAGCACTTTACCGGGCTTGTGGTTCTTTTCATTTGAGAGTTGACCACACGAGGGCTAGTCGCTTCAGCCGCTATTGTTTTTGAAGTGATATCAAATACTATCATATTGTCGACCACGACTCTTCTTTGAAAGCATCGATGTGCTAATCTGCTATGATGTTAGAATATTAACACAATTATTTGAAAACGCATTACCTCTGGTTGCCAGTTGTCACAGAGGAAGACGACTATGTCGTATAAATTCCTTTTAGTGACGAAATCTATTGATGTTGGTATATCTTATTCGGTGCATTGAAACACCTGTAGATCCTTTGTGTTGTTGTTGCGATATATACAATGATGCATATGTCTGAATGCACCCATGTCTTCGGGATGAATGAGCACAAAGTCCACAAAAGGAGTTATATCCAAAAGGGTTTGTCAATTTTAGTATCAATAAATAATGATCAACCCTTAAGTATATAAGGATGCTTTTATATAAGAGCTTGGCCTGCTGTGATGTAAAGTAAGTGAAGTTTGTATCTTCATGCTTTCCTTTTCAGGTTCTAGCTTTATTTGATCAGGTTATGATTATCTAGATAACTTAAAACTCCTGCAAAATTGTTTTTGAGCTAATCGGACTAAGTACATCTTGCTAGTCAAACAAGATCATATGTGTTATATGTATAATAATATGAAACTTGTAGTCTTTGTAAATGAGTCCATCAACTTGTGCAATCTTTTGTACATGGCAAGCAAACCAAACATCAAATCAATCATGCATAATGATAACTGTGTTTGATTCTTGCGTGGGAAGTGGCAATTTCATGCAAATGAATTCAACTTAATTGTTCAAGCTGGAACTTCATTGAATGTTAAGTACTATATTGAGATAACATGTTTAGAATTGTTAAAAAATACTAAGAACCTGAACTGACGATGAAGTTGGTGACACATGGTCGTTGGTTGACTTGGAATTAGATTATTTACAAGAGATGAAGAGGAATATGGCGACGGATGTTTGTGAGTCATCACACTTATCAGCTCCCGATTCTCTTTTTACCGAACATCATGCAGCTTCAGACTCTATCTTGTGGAAAACTAGGAGTAACCAATTTCAGCTGCATACCAAGATAGAGTCGTGCGTGCGAGCCGTGTGGATTTCAAAATTTCTTTGAGCGACTCCTCGTGGGAGTATTGATGTGGCAGACTGGCAATAGCATTTTCTGCACAAAATAAAATGTTAAGAGAACATAATTTTGTATTGCTCATATACATTACCTCAGACAAGTTTATGGTTGTTTTTTCTCGACTGCAACATTGAGGAAAGGATTGTATACATTCAGTGCTGAACTTTCAGCTCACTGATGAAATAAATATAACAGACACCATCTACAATCTAGTCATACGAGATGGAGCATATAGAGATTTAACATGTAGAATAATTTGAGAGCTAGTTGATAGCTTTGTCTATATGATCGAGTCATTATTCTTAGCTCTTGTAGTATAAGAGCTTCCTAGTTAGTTTCCTGTTCCGACACTGATGTCGATGAGTATCACTTGGCAGGCGCAGTGAAATACTTGTCAAGATTACGACCTTAAGTAGATTATTAATATCCTCATGTCGAGGTCGAGCTAGATTGCGGCGTTACACCAATTTTACGTTATTTGATGTCGGAAAATGCTGGACTGGTGTTGCCGAAGCGCTCTTTTCAGCTTGTTTTTCCATCATTTAGTGTTGATTTCGGAGTACTGCTTTTTACAAGGCATGATAGGATGTGTTCATACTCATTTGTTTTGGAAACAATTATCAAAAAACTAATGCCAGCATGTCGGGCGAACGACTGTTCATGCTCACTTTTTGTTGTCATGTGAGATAATAGTTTTGCACATAACATGTTTTTGGTCATGTGTCCGTGTATTCGGATTGTCACACGAGCTAGTAATAGTGTTGTGGTTTTTATTATATCAAATTATCCCTGCAAAGATTATGTTGGACAAAATAATTAGAACATGTCTTGTCAGCTAAACAAAATTATATGTGGGCTTTGGACATGATTTGAAGGTTGAAGTCTATGTAGCTTGAGTCTTCTTGCAAACTCTTGCAGTTGCCAGCAACACCATTCAGAGGTGAATGGCACATTTGAAGTCTGAGACAAGTTCTCTTGCATCCTCATTGTCAACCAAGCTAACATGATAAAGAACATTTGTAGTAGAAAGTATTTTGAACCTTGTACGATAATACTTTTAGAGGCTTATGGTCCTTTTAGTTGGTTGACCGAAATTAGAATTTGATGACATTAATTCTTTCCAGCTTATCCATGTAAAAGAGAGATTGTTTAAAATATTCTATTAACTTAAATTTTGACAACAAATTTAATTGTGATGAATATTGTTTGATTGCAACATATGAAATGTCAGTTTTCTTTTTATAGCATAATTTGGACTTTGGATTAATTATTCCTTGGGGGCTCATCAATTTCTAATTGAACACAACTCTTAATCACACATATCGTTGAATCTGATTTTGTGTGAAATATTATTCTCAACCTATATGATTGAAATCAAATTCTAAAGATATGAAGAACCTAAACCGACAATAATGCCAGAGACTCTTGGTTGGTGCGATGGAGCATTTGTTAAGAGCGAGAGGATTTTAGTATCCTTAGTCTCAGGTCGAGCAGGATCGACGACCGTGTTGACATTGTTGTCAAAGACATTGGTCTGTGCGACCGAGCATTTGTGGGGATTGTAGACCGAAGTGGAATTTGAATATCCTTAGACTGTATTATAACTCGACTCTTTGTTCAGGAGTAGGTTTCCTTAGACTGATTTGAGAAAATTATTTGATCAAGATATTCACGACAGTTTTAGCTTTTCAAAATCACATGGTTTAACATGCATCCTCCATTATATGGATTGCTTAAAATTGTTAGGGTGCGTTTGATTTGCTAAAAAACGAAGGACAAGACATAACAACTTCAATTGTCCAGTGTTTGATTTATAATACTGTTTCAGGTACAGGACAAACTGGAGGCAAGGGACTGGACAAAAACTAATATTTTTGTCCCTCACCGAACCACATCACAAATTTTTGTCTCACGTACAAGTTGTCTAAAATACTAAAATAGCATTTCGACCCCCAAAAATCATATAAAACAAAAAAAATTATTTAATGCTATTAAAATATGTCCTGTACTGTTCTGCCTTGTGTTGTGTTGTTCTGTCTTGTACTGTTCTATCCAATACTTACTGTTTTGCAAACCAAACAACCCTTAAATCTGGTGCCGAAAAGTCACTATGGTGTGTGGCATCGTATTTTAGCGTGGATGTTGTGTGGATCCATTAATTAGTAGTTCAACAATTTTGACTTCCATCAATAAAAATTTGGACTGGAGTGTTGGTATTTGACATTGCTATAAATTCCTCACAAATTAAACACGAGATATAAGGAAAGATTAATCATGATTATTTCCTTGAGTGTAAAGAATTTGTTTCACAACTCTCTTATCGAAAAACTGATTTGGTGTGATTTAGAAGCAGATTCCAAATTATTTTCTTCTGTGATACACAATGCGGGTGTGAACTTGGAGTTACAATAGTTTTGATCTTATGCACAGAAAAGATGGGGAAACTAGTTTCCCACATACGATGTCACTGTTCAGGAATAAATAGAGAATTTTACATGATTGTTGGTGGCGGTGCTCTGAGGATGTGGTGGTTGGGGG
>Ga0228710_1003446_pt1 | contig 25160 bp, 9 predicted proteins | sample MedpolnodulmetaG_FD_177995 | JGI IMG/M metagenome (GOLD analysis project Ga0228710, IMG submission 177995) | Root nodule microbial communities from Medicago polymorpha collected in Santa Monica, California, United States - pink nodules | ecosystem: Host-associated > Plants > Roots > Nodule...
TAAACACATAGTTCATTTTATTAGAAAATATCGGAATCTCAAAATTGAGTTATCGAATCAAACAGAAGTATTAGGCAAGAAAAATACAATAGGTTTGCCAGTCGTTAAGTTTCTTATGTATTTGTATACCTTAGATTAGTGTTTAAATTGGGTCTCGTGTATTAATTATACACTCTTTGGATAATTTTTGGTAGTGGAGATTTTATCGGGAGAATTTTTATTTGTTTATAATATCTTTATAAACTCATAGTTCTATTTATTATCAACTATCAGAATTAACACTCAAAACTGATTTATCGAATCAAACAGAAGTATTAGGCAAGGACAATATAATAAGTTTGTCGGTCGTTAAGTTTCTTATGTATTTATATACCTTAGATTAGTGTTCAAATTGGATCCAGTGTATCAATTATACACACTTTGGATAATTTTGGTAGTGGAGATTTTATAGGGAGAGTTTTTTTTTATATAATATCTTTATAAACTCATAGATCGTTTTATTAGAAAATATCATAATTAATACTCAAAACCGAATTATCGAATCAGACAGAAGTATTAGGCGAGGACAATACAATAGGTTCATTAATTAATTATTAATTAATTACAAAAGTAAAGCATTTCTATTCTATCTCAACACATTGTCGCCCTTCTATCCCTCTGTCTTCCTCGTTATGCCATTTTCCTCTCAGACTTCACCTCCAAAATCCACATCTTTGGCCACCAAACAATCGTTTTTGGTCATCTTTCTACAAACAAAAATCATATTTTTCATCTTTTCGTCTTCCACTACACTTCTATCCAAACATATTTTTTAAAGGACTTAGTTTGAAAAATGGGTCATTCTCATACTTCTCCTCAACAGTAAAAAACACTATTTCTAGTCCTCTAGCTTTAACATCGATGGATTTAGTGCCAGATCTGCAACATTGATCTTGTAAGCTTTCATGTGAATCTATTTGTCACTCAATGTGGGCATACACAAATATTTCCTCCATTCTCTCATGCCTTCCTGCAATAACAACAAACTTCGGTTCAGACTTTGGATCTCTTGTCTTCTAGTTTTACTACATGTATTTTTTTTTAATGAAGATTTGTTTGTATATATTTTTAAATTTTTAAATTTTCTATTCAAAGATATTTTGTATGAAGATTATATAGACTCTTTCATGTATATTTTTTCTGTTCGTTTTTTTAATTTATTATTGTTGATATAAAAAAATAAGAAAACGCTTCATCTTAGAGTTATCTATGTTGTTTAGAATTTGTTTGATTTTTTTGTTTGGATCTTAAAACTTGGTAAAACAAAACTTTAGACTAAGATATTTTTTATATTAAAAAAACATTTTTATGTTGCTAAAAAAAAGAGAAAAAGGAGATCATGTATATTTTTTTTCTTCAACAATTTCTAAATAAAAAAAAATATTTTTATGTTGCTAATTTTTTTTTTACTGTTTATGTACTTTTAAAGGACGACGAATTTAAAATTGTTAAGAACATGTGAACAAAAAGTTAAATAACATGAAGATAATTTGTTGAAAATTTTGTAGAGTAATGTGAAGTTACCTTGCTTAATAATTTGTAGAGTAATGTAGTGTTGGAAAACACGGTACTTTATTGTAGAAGAACATAACATGAAGAAGAACGAATATCCTTTTAAAAAAATTACATTTTTTTAGAGAATAAAGTAGTTTGTTAAATACAATATGGAAGAAAAAATAACAACAATGTGTTTCTTCTTCTTCATGTTTGTTTATATTTTTTTCCCACATAATATTTTTTCTGCATAAAAAATAAGTTCCATTGATTAAAAAAATATAGTTGATGATGAGGAGAAAATATAGAAATTATGACTAAAAGTGTGAATTTTAATTTTGAAATGGAAAGAAGAAAGGTGGGAAGATAAATCTGATCCATAGTGTATTAGGTGTATTGGGAAGTGCATTTTAAGAAGTGAAATGATAGAGAGTGTATAAGTGTAGACTATGTAGTAAATCAAAGTGTAGTGAAACAGCACTATTGGATCTTAAAAAATCTGAAAAGTAAAAATATAATATAATAAGTTGAAGTTGCTAAAAAGCTGTCATGTGTTAAAACTATTTTTGGAACTACCACATCAATGTTAAATGATTCATAAACACTTTTTAACGAAGTTGATTGAAAGAATAGACAATAGTTTAAATATTTTATGAGTTAAAAGACAAATTTTCAATAAAAAAACTTAAATTATCAACTTGTTATAAACATCTAATTTAAAAGACTCTACGAGATATATTTTATCTTGATTTTTTGTTTTGTTTTGGTGTACATATTTTATCTTGATTTTGAAATAAAAAATATTTGATCTTCTTTTCAATAAAAAAACAACATATCTTTCTTCCACAAAAATAGTAGTTATTTTAATAAAAATATAATGGATGATAATTTTTTTTTGACAAGTCAAAATGAATTATATTAACAAAATATAATAGATAATAATCTATGCATTGAATATCCTTTTTTTTTAAAAAGTTCATTAATTTTTAGAATAGTTTAATTGAAAATTGAATCAGAAATAGTTTTATTTATTAGCTTTTAAGGATTAGATAAGATTCAAATTTGAAATACTGATAAAATTTAAAAAATAAATGTGAAGAATTTATTTATACTTAAAAAATACAATTTATTTAATTATTTTTTGATTCAGACAAAAATTGAAATTGAAAAGACATCATTATGAAGGGTAAAATCGAAAGAAAACTAATGTTAATTTATAAAGAAAAAGTAAACAACTACTATAAACGACGTCGCTTCTGAAGGGAGAGAAAAGAAGGAAAAAAATCGCCGTTGCCGGGGATCGAACCCGGGTCACCCGCGTGACAGGCGGGAATACTTACCACTATACTACAACGACCTTGTTGTTACGTTCAACTCTCAGATATTATTTATATAATATAAGAAACTTTCATGTGAACTACTTGCAGATAACACATTTGTGGCAAAGATCCGTTGCATTATCTCAGCCATGTTTATTGTTTGATTTCATAATGTTACATTAAACAAAATCAGAATACTCCAATAAATGAAAATTTAGCAATGGCCTTGTCCTCCACCACTACTACAGTATGTATCCCATGTAACAACATTCCAAGCAAACTAGGATTCTCAACTAATAATGTTGTTTTTCCTGTGAAACTACCGCGGAAACTATGTATCAGAAGCTCTAGTGAAAACTCTGCAGGTCCAACACAGGCCGAGGTTGAGTCAGAGAGTTCCATTGAACTTCCAAAAGAATCATCTTCTTTAATTTCTGTTCTCAACGTCGAAAGAGCTCTCCGTGGCATACGTAAGTTTTCCATAATCTTGTTGTTATTATACGCGTAAAATTGCACTGCATTGAATTGAATTGATGAAGATATGGTTTAGAATGCAGCTATTACAGATGCAGATCATTATGGTAGACTTGGCTTACCTAAAGGATGTCCCTATGAAATGGTCAGAAACATTTTATATCGGATTTAATTCATATATACCTTCGTCGATAATGAAAGGATTTTTATACTGTCAATCAATCATATTCGTCAAACATGAAAATCCTTTGACTTCTAAAGTCACACATATATGATATATGATTGATGTTAATTCAACTTATCTTTTTTATCTGTGTCACTCTACACTTTAACAGGTGCCAGTTGCGTATAATAACAAGGTTCGAGAATTGGAGAGTCAGGGGTTAGAGGAAGACATACTCAACAAGAAATTGGAACTTCTCAGAGTTAGTATATATGCATAATTTAAATTGTTTTGTTTGCATTATTATTATATGTGAGAATTGAGTGGTGATGATTTGGTTAACCTTTAATTGTATAGGAATCATACACTATCATGTCATCACCAGATGAAAGAAGAATGTATGACTGGAGCTTGTCTAGAGAAGATAACACAGAAACATACATTTGGCCATTTGAGGTTGATGTTTCAGTACTTCAAGAAGGAGATCCTCCACCACAGGTACGAATTACTTGTTTCTATTTCTCAACTTCCTAGGAGGTGTTTGAGGTGGAGAGAATTTCTCAAATATGATAATGAATTTGTTGAAGTGATGCATTTAATTAAGATATGTTTATATAAATCATGTTTGGAATGTTTTAGTCTTAAAACAATATTTCCAATTTTCATGGCAGGAACCTGAGGATGTTGGACCAACCAGACTGGTTGGATACTTTCTAGCTGGATGGATACTGCTAGCATTTGTGTTATCAATTGGACTAAACTTATAGAAACATGTGTGTGCGCGTGCACATCAATGCATTGAACTATTTCCCCCCAAAAAAGAAACAATGATATAATGTAATGGACAAATGTTTTGAGTTGATTGAAATTTTAAGTTCAGCTCAGACTTTAGACTCTTCAAATGATAATAACCTTACAACTTTATCTGTTGCTTCCCTTTTGCACAACTTTATCTGTTACAACTTTAGACTCTTCAAAATATTGCTAACATTGCCTGTTAAGGCCTTTACTTTCACTTTATAGAACCACTCTCAACAATCATGATTCATGACTTAAATCAACCAAACAGAAACAACTGATGGTATTTGACAGACCAAAGGTTTCATAGTAATGAGAAGAATCATCACTTAAGATAACTTGCATCAGGTTCCATGTGTCTGAGATGAACACCTTGCGGAATAAGGTAGTATCTGATATTGAGCTCTTCAAATATTTTCTTTACTTCCATCACTAATTCACTTCTCCGCTTGGTCTTCTCCCCAAATTCTTGAAAGTTCATTGTGTGAGTAACATAAAGACCCATCTTAATCTTATTTACATTTTCAATCTCTTTCACTGCCAAACTGAAACTAGGATGCCAGTATTGTGGATTCCTCTCCAAATACCTAATTTATTAAAAAAATACATTAGAACTATTTATACCCAAAAAAATATTTGTAATGTTAGCCGAATACAGCCAACAGTTGAGTTAGGGGTGAGCAGAATTAAAATCAGTTGAATACAGATTACTTATACAATTAGCTTACCTCTTTATTTTTTCATTCAGTGATCCGATTTTCTCTGCTGACGTCGTAAAGTCAACTGAGAACTCTACACTGTCACCCATATTAGGGCTTCTGTAATAATTGCTGATCGGTTTTATGGCTAGAACAGAGTTTGGATAATACACCTTTTCATTATTAAGTTTCAAGAATACTGTTGTCAGTATATTCATTTCTTCAACCAATAGCTGCAAGATAGTTTTGAAGGCATTCATATGCAAATATCAAACAATAAAGTTAAACTGAGCTGCTATAAATTACCTCAACACCATCTATAAAACATCGATCGCCAACATCAAATGGATGCATTACAAACACGAAGATGATGGCTTCAAATATATTCTTGCACGTGTTTCCAAACATGAAAGCCGCAAGTACTAGCTGTGATGAGAGGAATACAAGTACTTTTGTTGTTGCAATCTCCATTAGAAGAAGCCACACTACTATGGTCACCACTACTAGGACCCCTGTAACAAGCTTGTTTAATTGTTTAACCGCTGTTTTAGTGTCGCTTAAGGCGTGCGCGAGTGCTCTACGTTCTTGATATACCTTCAACTGGAAAATACAAAGATTATGATCCAAACAGAATCTCAATCTGTAGTTATGATGACAAATTTTTAACAAACATATAAAACCTTACCACCCAAGCTGCTAAAGATTTTCTGGTAATCAGCCCTGTTTCTGCCTGTGCCAGTAGGGGAAATACCAAAGGAACTTCTTCCTTAATCAAGAACCTACGGAGTTCATCCTCGTCGATGTCCCTATTCATAATGAGAGCATTTTTTAGCAAGAGTGACAGATATCAAAACAAAGAGAAGAGTAAATACAATTAGGTTCTGTTTAGATAAACAACTTAATTAAGCGTTGGTAGCATAAGTCCTTAACAAAGAGAAGTGTATATGTATAAGTTACTTTTATAATAAAAGATAAAATAATGTCAAATTGTTTTTATGTAAGCTGTAAGACGTTTTCATTAGCTCTTCCAAACAATCTTGCAAATGCTTATCCTAGTAGATCAACACAAGTAAGTCAATCCAAACATGCCCTTACAACCATGCCCTTACAACCATCAACAACTCTACAAGTAATAATGCAAATATATTCTTACTTGCAGCTAGGGGAAGCAGCAACATTCCTGAAAACGTAATAGGCAGCAGCAGTTGCTTCCATCTCATTAGTAATTTGTTTATCATTCTGTTCATTTTCTACATCATAAAAACTTTCATCTAGAGAATTAGAGATTGTGGACAGCCTTGAATTCATTACTGCGTCTACCAAAATCTTCATAGTCCATGAAGAAACTTTCTCTTGCTTCATCTTGTGAAGCTTTGCCATATCAATAACCTCTTTCTTTGTGCTACCTTTGCTGGTTGTACTCCTGAAACTAAAATGGGAAGTGCTTTGAGATCCACCGACTTTCTCAGCCTCTTCCATTAGTGGAGGCCCAGAGAGAGTCTGCAAAACATATTGATGGAAAATTGATTCTTGAATTCGATCAAAGAAAGATTTGACATGGAAACTCGATGCCAAAATCTTTAGCAACAACGTCTTTATGACCCACAAAAATGTTCCAATGAGAAGGGAAACAAGAGTCCATGTTACACCGTCCAAAATCTTCGTAGCCAATTTAGATCGCTGGACTCCACGATTGATTAAAAGCACCCATGTGAGGAGAACCAAAGCGATCCATGTGAAAACCTGGATACATTTCTTCAGTCCATGGACAAAATAAAGCACCTTTTTCTTCAACAAAAAGTTCATTTCAATCAAGAAAACGACAATGTGCGTGAACCATTTGGTAACTAACATGCCACAAAATGTCACCATCACAAGCATACACCACCTCCAAAGCCCCAAACTCCAAATCTCTGTCCTTTTTAGTTCCTCAACTGTTAAACTAGCCAACAAGCTACCCGTGATGCACACAAACACGAACAACTCGATCAAAACCTTAGTTGTTAGTCTCTTACGCTTGCCTTTACTAAATTCAACTTTCTTGTAAATGATTTCATCAGGATCCTCACCAGCAGCACCTGGAGATGCCATCAAAGGTGTTCTAGGAGTGACGACAGAAGTAATCGAAACGGTTCTATAAACTGTTCCAGGTTTGTTATTTGGTGAACGCGATGCTTTATATGGTGAAGTAACATTTAATTGATCTTGCAAATTTGAAGAAGTAACATTCTCTTCTAAAAGGGTTCCATCAATAGGGTAAGGTTGTTCACCAAATCTTGATTTGGGCTTAGAGAACACTGATCTGACAAGAGTTTTTCTTGGGGTAAGGTTTTCATTTGTAGCAGGAACCTTTGGGGGCTTGTTTGGGCTAGGGATGAACCTTATTTCAGGGGAAGCACAGTTTAAAGGTGGTGACTTTGTTGAGTAGCGAGGTGAATATTCAACTCCTTTCAACTCATGATCATGATCTTGGCCATGGTGATGGCTATCTCCACCCACATTTGAAATTGCCACCACCACTTCTGTTTTCTTCTCCATCATGCTCACTTCACCACCTTGATGCTTATTATTATTAACATCCATTCACAAACCCTATGCATATCACAAAGATATAAACTAGTGGAAATTAATAAACTAACTAACTTGGCCATCAGAATTATTACTAGAAATGAAATTAAAAAGAAACAAAATCGGACAAGCTTCAGCTATAGTATTAGAATATAAATAAATAAATAAAATACAAGAGGAATATTATATATAGAGTATGAAAGAAAATAGATCAAGTGGAGGTGTGTGTGTGTAAATAGTCTGACAGAAAGTTAGCTGGCAAAGGTTGAAACACATGTATGTATGAATGAACTGAAGCAGTTCACTTTGTACTAAAAATCTAGTAGTGAGTGAGTAGTGACACTTTCTGAATTTGATTTAGATTGAGAAATGTACTTACATATGCATAAAATTGTTAAACAACGATGTCAGGCTGCACCGACTTAGTGCAAATGGTCTATGTTGTCTACCACCTCTGGTTCTCTATTATATAAAACCATATGACATAACGGTCATAATTGAATGATAGTGTAAAAGACTTATATGGTGATAGCGTATGTAAATTAAATTTATTCGTATAAAAATGTTAATACTAGTACTTAACTACAAATTAGACAAAACTTTATGGTTTTTTTTGGTAGAAGACAAAACTTTAAGAATAATTAACTTCTTAAATTTTTTGAATAAGTAATATATCTGGATTATATTAGGAGTTACATTATTTATTAAATGAGTCATGCTAACTTATGTCTTAAGGACATATGTTACTTGTGTCTCAAGGAAATATCTCAATTGAGATGGGAGAGAGTAGAACATTATTATATATCCTATATATTTTTTTTATCAAATCTATATCCTATATTTTAATAAATAAAAAGTTGAGATTGTACTTCAGGAGTGAGATCTAAAAGTAAGGGACCAGAAACTTCGACCGTGAATCTCAAGAAATACCAATATAAGTATAAAGTAAAAAAAAAAGGATTTGTTTAATATAAGCAATTTTGTACATGTTTTTTTTTAACAAGCAAAAATAAAATATATATTAACAACAATGAAGCCGCATCTTAAGCACAACACATATCAAAAGAAAGCGATTAAAGTTTACAATAGAGTCCAAACCATAAAACAGTGATGACTAACCAATATCCAAACAAGCAAGCGGGCACGTCAGCCAACTATGAACCTATAATACAAAAACGACATTACCTGCCTTCAACCACCAATACGAGTGAAATAACAACTTTTTATTTATTGAAAAACAACAATAATTTATTAAAAATTATATATTTAATACTCCCTCCGTTCCTTGTTAAGTGTCTTTTTAAGGTGAATTTTTCGTTTCTATTTATCTGTCTTTTTGGTATTTTAAGGATACGATTTGTCAATTATACCCTTTATCAATTACTTTTATCTTTTTCAATAAAACTAATTAATGCTATCTATTTGGAAAATTAAAGTTTGTTTTTTTTAAACAAAGTTTGTTTTTTTTTTTTAAACAAAATTTGTTTCTTGTTATCTTCAAATTTAAACAAAATTTTGTTCCAAACAATGGTTTCAAGAAGAGTTAAAATTCTATAAATAAGACGAGTAACAATTGTTAAAAATTTCAAGTGTGACTCTAGCATTAGTTCAAGCCTTAACTTTGATTAAAGGAGTTGGAAGAAAGTTAATTTTTTCTTAACTTTTGATACATGTGAAGTTGAAATAATTTTTATATTGACTTACATAAATTAAAAGGATGTGCACAATATTTAGAAAATTGACAATTGTTTGTTATGAGAGAGTGCAAAAAAATAGGAATTTGTTGGATAAAAAGATAATAATTGTTTGTAACGGGAGAAACATAACATATTACATTTATTGGAAAGATAAAGTGTGTGAAATAGGAATTTATTGGTGGATTAAAATGAGGGTATAATAGGAAGAAAATGTGCAAAAATACACATCACTATTTTGGTGTTAATTTTCTAAAAAGACACTTAAAAAGGAACGGAGTGAGTACTATTTTAGTGTTATTTTTTTTCATATTATTTATTAAGGACAATTTTATAAAACAACTTATAGGGTGGAAAAACACGTTGAAACATTTCGAATTTTAAAAAACATATCGAAACAATAGTCAAGATAGTTTAAGGGTGCGGTAGAAATGCTCTTCTATTATCAGATACTCTTGCACCCTTGTATTGTTAGAGTAAAAGGGTATGATGAATGTTGTTAAACAAATTCATAGACTAAACACGCTACATATATTGTTTGAGTTGTCAAAATGGGTCAGGTATGATGGGTCATCCATTAGCTCGTATTTTTTAAGATGGTTTCTTTTTCTATTTTATGAGTTTCTCGAGCCTCTTAAACAATTCGAATTATAGATTCTAACGGCATAAATATTCTATAAAAACTTTAAACAACACGTTGAAACATTTCGAATTTTTAATTTTAAATAAGGTACGCGAGAAACTATAAGGTGGAAAAAGTAATGGTCATTTTTGAATGACTGGACGATAATGAAATACGTCTGAGTTCAATCGACCCTAACCAATTTAGTCCACATAAAAAATTGACCCAGATTAAGCTAGCCCATCGACGGGGCAATTATCAACATTTACATGAGCTCGTGACACATTTTGCTGCTATAAAACACGTCTCACAACAAAATAATATAAGCCAATTTCCTTATCTCAAATCGCAATCCATGGAATGTTAACGTTGTTGAATCACACGTTACTGTAAATTTTCCAAGACAATGATCAAGCTGCGAACTGTCCAACTACCTCATACGCACACTAATTAACTAGAAACAACTCTTACACCATCTTGGGAGAGGTTTTTGAGCTGTGAAAACTGAATACTCATTTCATTTCAATGTGGCCCCATGCATATCATCATTAACTACTTTTCACTTTCAGGCTAAAGTGCACTTTTCTCCATTAACTTTCAAAAAGTTGTAATTTTAGCCCCTTAAGATTTATACCATTTATATCTTTGGTTTTTTTGGCTAATTTTGACTCAACCAATGCTTGTTGGCATGTCACATGTGTAATTACAGATTTGTTGAATTAAAAAAAATAAAAAAGAGAAGGAAAAGGATGGGGCACGTGATTGTTCTCTCCCAAACAACATCTGAGATTCATCTCCACCAACTAACTCCTCAACACATCACAACAAAAACTGATTCAGCAAGGATTAGCACAGCGACGACGACAGCAAAAGAAGCACACCTTCTTTGAATTTCTCAGAAGAAAAAATTAATAATCTTGAGTGTATGCTTATTGTGTGTTTTGGAGGATTCTAGTATCACAGTTCTTTTTTTAATAAAAAAAGTTCATCTCTTCCACTATTTCCATTGTTCTCCAAATTCAAAAACAACTTCAGATCTCATCCTCTTCGTTTTTGCTATCGTTTTGGATTTTGAATTCTGCTTATACTCAGATCTAGTATTTTTTTTTTCTGAAGCTCATGAAGTGCAATAAGATGCAAAGGTGCTAAATCTTAGGGGGCTAAAATTGTAGTTTTTGCATATAGGAGTCAAAATTACAACTTTTTGAAAGTTAGGGGGAAAAGTGTACTTTAGCCTAATTATTACTATGAAATAGTACTTGATAAGGTTGACGTATAGTACATATAAGTTACTAGCAAACAACGAAGCATAGTAGTTATGAGTGTACATTATTCTCACAATACAACACAGATTTATCAAATTACAAATTTGTCTTGGAGTTGGTTTATATCATGGCAGGGCACCAATAGCAGAAATATAAGATGAAATCAAACCAAAGACTTGGTAACGAGCATACAATTTATTTGTCTTCGGATAAATCTTATCTTAAAGTTTAAAAAATGATACAAAAATGATTTACACTTTAACATAATATTATCAAATTTTGACCGATTATTGGACCTATCAAATATGATATCCACAACTAACTTACAATCAAGCTCAATTTGCACCTTTGATAGTTCCAACTAATCAAGCCATAAGATGGCATCACGCAAGCCCATTGCCTCTGCTCTTCTTGGAGAAGGAAATATGCATCTTCCCTTCTTACATTTTTATTATTTGCTCAATATTCTATATTATAATGCAGGATATTTTCTTCAATTATTTTATCAGTTTTTTTAGTTTGTTTTGATGGAATATATTGTTCAAAATTTAAATAAAATAATTTATTGTGGATATTCGAAGGGGTTTTTAATTTGAACCCCTACTTACTTCCAACATATTTGCATGTTATAAGCATGTGATAAGAACTGGTGAAAATGCGTCGCTATTGGAATTGAAATTTGTTGGGCTGTGAGCAAAGGTCCAGTCTAGTCAAATATGGGTGCTATAAATTGTACAATATTGTCGTTTATGAAATGTATTATCAGATCACATCATATGGAAAATCATACAGCAAAATCAAATTGATCAAGGCCAGTTATAGCTTTTTTATTAATGAGACTTGTGGGGGCATAGTTTCAAGTTCTATAACATGGCATTCACAAGTATTCTTGACAAGTTAGTCCATCAAACTACGATCATCGAAAATGCCTCTAACTCTTTCCTTTTATATTCTTTGCCTCACATATCCTAATTACATACATGATATTAATATAGATGCCCCCCTTATTTTCTTTCTCCATATATGCATATATTTCCTTTTTACAATATACAAATTTGCACTAGCTAAGGATGCCGTGATCACACATTATTTTTCTGTCTAACTTGATCTTTATAACATAGAAAGTATTTTAAAGGATAAGAGATATTTAAGAAGAAAAAAAGAGAGTAGATAAATATGAGATTTTAGAGAGAGAGAGAGTTTGAGTTATAAAATACTCCCTCCATCCCTATATATAAGCACCCTTTACCTCTAATAAAAGGGTGCTTATATATAGGGACGGAGGGAGTAAGGAATAGATTATAAAATTTGATGCTAAGCCAAAATATGAAATTTTATAGTAAGCTGGAAGGGTCGTTTGTCTCATGTTCAAGGGGTCATTTACACTGCTACACAAACTGTTGTTTTTCTCTGAATCTTCCCTTGCAAACAGGATACATGCATTGTGCAATTATGGGCTACTTTTGGGCCATTGCCAATAATGCAGTGGTTAATTAAAGTTTTATTTTAGAGGTTAATCAAACCTAGTACTTCAGTTTGTGATTGATATGCAATGGAACACATTGATGACTCACATGACTTGTCCAAGACCTAGCTAGTGCTATAAAAATGCTACTCCTACTAATTAAAAAAATATATAAAAATGAAAATTAGAGTAGCAATATTGCAATATTATAAATGTTATGTGTTATTTTATGGAGCTAACTTCATTTGATTATAAGATCAAATCTATAGTGTTTAGCCACTCAAACAATAAAATACTTTTTTTAATAATTAAAAAAATTGATTTAACATTTTGAGAGAAAATTTATATTTATGTGTGCGCGTCTAAATACGGTAGATTTGATGTGGTGACCATCCACAACTATCTCTCTTCTTGATGGGGTAGCATTGTAGGACAATCAATTGTAGTTTAGACCAAGGGATCATTCTAGCTAGGGATGAGAATAGGCTAGGCCGAGTTAGGCTTTGCAAGCCTAAACCTAGCCTGTCAAATTTTTGTAACGTCTAAGCTTGGCATGCGGCCTGTCATAGACTTACTTTTTAGGCCTGATCCTGACCTTATGAAAGCCTGATTAGGCCTGCTAGCCTGTTTAAAAGCATGTTTCATATGAACATCTTTAAATAAGTAATGTGATCAAATGTTAAATAGACTAGCGAGCTAATATATCAATGATATTAAACTCTCTTTTGATATTTAACATGAAATTTTAGAGAACTTTAATATATATTATATCATATTTCAATTCTAATTTATAATAATACATTTAAATATGCGAAAAAAATAATGTAAACTAATAAGCTTAAATTACTTCAGAGGTTGACAAATTTATAATTTAATTCAAATTAGAGTATATAATATAATAATCAATAATATTGTTAATGTTTACATAAGTAGGCCGACCTAATAGCCCTAAAAGGCTTTTCTAATAGCATGTTGTCTAACCTTTTAAGTTAAATAGGCTTCTAAAAAAGCCTAGGTCTTCCCTATTTAAGAAAAAAAAGTTTGGCCTATCGTAAGCCCTTGTAGGCCGATCTGACCTATTCTCATCCCTAATTCTAGCTAGTGTTCTATGCACTACAATAATGATAAACAAATAACGGAAGGAAACTTCGTAATATATTGACAAAGTTTCAGGGAACCATCCATTTATTATTTATCAATTTCATAGCATAACTTCATGGAATACAATAGATTATAACAATAATTTTGTTCGTAGAATGTTCTTATTCATCTCACTAAGTACACTTAACGGGATTCTTGCTATATAAATAATTTGAAAATGAAAGATCAAAGCAATCTAAGATCTATCAAGTGGATTGGATTCACTTTAGACAAATGGGTTAATAAATCATAATTATACGCACAAAATATAATACTCTTTTCATCCAATTCCAAATCTTCTATGACAACATTATTAGTGTCACTCACTAATGTCTTGATTCCTTTGTGCGCCTAAAACGATTTGAAGAACCAAATCTTTTGCATATTCAAGTAGAACAATATATTGCAGTTAAAAAAAAAGTAGAAGAAGTTACCAAACCGGACCTTGAAACTTGTAACTAAAATGCTCCTAAGTTACCAACGAGCACTTGCATGAAATGATAATTTCTATCTTTTAGCTTAAAAAGAGATTATGAGTTCAAACCCACATATGAGAATGCAATAACGTTAAATCTTTTATAAGAGAGAGAATCATTCATTACACTTTTATACAGTTCGATAGATTAGTGTATCCATCTGCGTGTAGAGAATATACATTTCACACATAAAAAATGTACACAAGTTGCTCCAAATGCTCTATTAATAGCAAATTCCAACTTTTAAAGGTTTGGCACGTGAATTCCATTCAAGATTTTCCAAATTAATAATTAACCCATCGAGCATGCTAGATATTAGGATCCTATGTAAAGGTCGAATATGATAATCTTAATTTCTCAAAATAATTGGATAGCTCTGTTTGGAGAAACAAAAACTTATAGAAGTTTGAAAAATAAAATAAAATAAAAAAATGTAGAGTTTATTGGTGGTGGAACATATTATATACTTTTTGTATTCATCTATCTTCAAATAAAGTTTTTATTTCTTTTAAAAAATGAAGAGGATGTGAAATCATATAAGATGGAATTTGGTTATACAAAAATATGGATTGTGATTATGTTCATTTCTTAAAAGAAATTGACGACTTTATTTAATGAATGGTAGACACAAAGAAGTATGTTTTTTTATTTAAAAAAATAATAATGATGATGGATCGATTTAGCGGTGAGACTCATTGTCTAATTTTTTGTATTTTCCCAAATAGAACCTTGTATTTTTATTTTTAGAAATTGAGAAAATCACAACTATAAACTATAGTATGAAGAGGTGGCTTGAATCTATTTTAACTTAACCAAGATCCTGAATTCGAATTTAATATTAAGCATGTAACAACATCAAAATTCTTAGAAATAGTTTACTGCTCATTTTGGTTCCTCAAACCTCAAGAGATTAATCTATGCAAGTTGCGTGCGGAGGACACTCAGAGTTAAGAGTGATGGTTGGAATTGAAAGGTGAGTGGGCTTGGTGGGCATAAGTGGGCTTGGCACTAGGCCATGATTTGTGGGTCCATTGTGAATCATTTATCTTGAATCGTGGCTTGCAATTACCATCACAAAAAGGCAACAAGGTGTGGAGCCATATGCTCTGTAGCAACTGGGGTTTCCTTTGTTGATGGGGACCCGTTGGTGTTATTAATAATTATGAGATAAGCTGAAGGAATAGTGCCTGGCTCTAGCAGTTTATTCAGTTGATTACCCAATTATAATATGTACTCCTACTCCATTTCCCTCAAAAAAAAAATGTACTCCTACTCCTAGAATACCCTTTCCATTTTGGGATAATGTTCTTTGAGAACAAGGAGATTGACCTAACAAAAAAATACTGTAATTAAAAAAGAAGAGGAGATTCAACCTTTTTGAAGGTGTGATATACGATGACCGCATCACTATTCTATTGCTTACCAGCTATGAATTTGGTTTGAGGAGGCACAACATGCTGCCATGTAACATAAGGGGTGTAATAGGTCTGTTTTTTTTAATCATCTGTTTCCCAGAAGAAAGTAGTCTTGATAATCTAATTTCAACTAAAAATTGTTACTATAAAAAATCAAAATCGAATGATTTCAAAAGATTCATTAGAATGAGAGTTTATTGAACACTCAACGTGTACTAGGCAAGTTTGTTTTGGTATTGTAGTTGGGGAGGAAAAAAAATTAAATCAATCAAAAAAGGTTTTTTCCTCACACAATACGAATCAAACCAAACCGATAAATAACACTTGATTTAGTTCGACTCATTTGATCTTTTTTAAGGATGGTTTAAATACATTTTGTATTCTCCTATTTTTTTAAAAATAAAAATTTATTTTGTCAAAAATAAAAAAAAATTTCTCCCCTCAAAAAACTAAATTGTCCCATCTATTTTAAAATTAAGTTTTTGAACCTATTTTTAACTTTTTTGAAATTTTGGCCACTCGTCTCATTTTTTTATTATCATTTTTTATGATGTGACACACTAAAATCTCATTTCAATAAGTGTTGTCATGTTATAAAGGAATAAGCTACTTCGGTAAAAAAAAAAAAAAAAAAAAAAAAAAAAAAGAGGAAATATTCTAGCAGAAAAATGGATATTTATGAGATAAAAAAGATGAATTTAAAAATATAGAGATCAAAAGTGCATTTAAATCAATTTTTATGAACAAATAAATAAATAAACAAACTTTTTTTACCAATTTTTTACGAAAAGATAAATAAATAAACTTTTTTGAAAAATCTAAAAAAAATATACTTTCTAACACCGCAAATACTTTTTAGAAAAGATATTTGCACACATATTCAAACACCCCACACGTATATGCATACAATCAGAGGGGATTTTAAGCTTTTCTTACCACCTCCGGACAGTGGTGTGCTTGTGAGAGGGAGAGGTGCAGGGTCCACATTCAATGTAAACAATAGTTGGATTCGCTCCAATTGGGATTTTCTCACATTTCAAAATGCTTCATATACATGAAAACCAAATCACACTAACTGAAATTGAATGCTCTGCCGCTACCAATCAAGCCGTCAAAATGGTCTAGGTGAGCCATCTTGTCATTCTGAAGTGTTTTAACAGACCCTAGCCAATTGCACACATGTTACCATAGACCAGAAAATCTAGACACTCGAAAAAGAGATGAAAAACTGATTCGTCCATGCCACAACCACTGACACACAAGAACGACCTTCGACCAATGACACCTCTCCTCACATGATTATCTTTTGCTACTACTTTATTCTGAAAAATTCTCCACACTACACATGAAACCTTCGACGTAATTGATTTATGCCACTCTCACACCGAAGTCGGGTTAGATCAACTTGGTAAGCTTGATATAATTGATTTATAATCAACTTTTAATGAATACCCATCGAGTAGATCCCTATTGCCAAAATCTAAATGACTAATTTCACACCACCACACAAAATAATCTCTACCACCTTCCCTAAATCTACACCCTCTCCCGCCCCATATCTACAAGCTAAAGCTTTATACCGTAATCCAACACTCTCTAATTTAAATTTCCAAATCCATTTCCCTAAAAGATTCATGTTGAAGGCTCTTAAGTTTTTAATCCCCAATCCACCCTCCTTTAAAGGCCTACACACTTTGTCCCACGAAACCCAATTTATTTTTCTCTCGCCCTTAGTCCCACCCGACCGATATTTTTTAAAGAGAAATTCAAGATTAGATATTATACCTACTAATTTAATGCCTTCATAGGAAATGCAATTGCTATTGGTAAAGTATTAAATAGTCAAGTAGCGAAAAAAAGGGAGTTGAAGTCCTCGTCGTTTTTAATCATTATCAATTAAGTGAGTTATTAATTACAAGTACAACAATTTGCTACAACCTAAGTTAATTGCAATCGTGGTGAGTACAAATTTTTTACTACTTGCGCGAATTTTGGCACACACCTTTCTTTAATGCCTTATTTTTCTTTATGTGGCCATTATATCTTTACTAAAAACTGGCAGAACTTCAACACTCCATCAAACCTTGTCTTGTAGTATTGTTTGCTGGGTAAATAGTCATTTTTCGTTATTGAATGTGTAATAGATATCCACAATTGTTCGTTAACATAATGAAATTCTAAAATAGTCCTTGGTTGTGCATTTTATTAGTCATAATAGTTCATAACGTTAATCCATACATCATACTCCATGTTAGCATTAACGAAACATTTTAATGTTAGAAACTATTTTGACTAATAGAATGTACAATCACATGTTATTTTAGAATTTTGCTACATTGAGAGACTACTATGACTACTCATTAAACATTTAGTGACGAAAATGATCATTTCCCCTTCTTTATCCAAAGACACTCACCCTTAATGACAACTTCTCTTACACGAGACTTTCAAATGAAAGTTTATTTCAATGGCATCATTATGTCGGTTATGCCACACACTTCTCATGTACTAATATAATTGTTTTTTAATATGGAGTAACAGAATGCTTATTAATTAAAGTGATATTAATGATTATTTTACAACGAGGGAAAGTTGGTCATGTTGAGTGGTTGACCCAAATAATCTAGCAATCTATCATAAATATCTCTTCCCTATACCTTAATAAAAGACATAATTGTCCCAAATAAAAGAAAATAAAGAAGAGTTGATGCGTTAAGGTGAAAAGATCTTCATGCCTAGTTCCTACCCAATGGAATAAGCCAACCGAAAGTAGTAGCCCAATTGCATTACTCCTTTTACACAGGTCCCACACAAATCAATCAAATCAAATTTACAAAAAGGCTTGTCATTTTTTTTTAACAATAAAAATGGAATATATATAATAACCCAAAGAGAATGCTCAAACACAAGGTGTGCTGGAGAAAGCTCAACAATGAAGGCTTCGTCAACTCGATCATTTAACTTAATTTTAAATAATAGTTAGAATTTTTTTAAATTATATATTGTTTAGTTCTTTATCTTTATTTTATTGTTGGTTCATTTGCAAATATATTTTAAATTTTAAATTTATGATTTTATTTTTTTATGACCTCTTAATTGTAAAATTTATGGTCTTTCATTAATGTTTGCATATAAATCATAAATTTAAAACTTAAAAATTTATATGTAAATGGATCAAAAAGACAAAGCTAAAATAAAATTAATATTATTATATGAAATTAAGTTAAGAAATAAATAGTGTAATTTGACACAAAAATTAATATTCAGAAAAGAAAACTACGAAAAAATTGAGATAACACTAGATGACATATCTTTTGGTGTCATTGATAATATTGTTCATATGATCTCTCTTAATTAATAATTATTCCTCATCTAAATAATTGTTTTAACAATTCACTTATCGTTTTCTCACATCTAAAATATACTAATGTCATCAATGTCACTCAAAAGCTATGTCATTTAAGTGAAATAAAAAAATTGAAGGGGAAACAGCTGAAATTTTACACATAAGAAAAGCAGTACCCGTACTAGGTAAAGCATCTTATACGACTAGTTGCTGAATTTCCTCTGTCCATTTTGAAACCTTTTGCTATTAGTTTTCTATCTTTGGTTTCCGTTTGAAGCAACATGTAAAGTTTGCTTAGTTATATTATTTGACTTTTTTCTTATTCTTTATTAACAACGACAAATATTTGATTCAAAAGAAGCTCCAAAGTCCATTCCAGTTATAGCAGTTTGGTCCGCTCATATTTTGTTTTCATATTCATTGCTGACTTATTGCCAGGGATGAGAATAGGTCCGGCCAGACCATGTTTTGATAGGTTTGAGTCTGGCCTACGAAATTTTTAGCAAGTCTAAGCCTGACCTATGACCTTTCATAGGCCTATTTTTTTGGCCTGGTTTGGCCTATTTAAAAGTCTGGCCTAGAAGCCTATGTATAGGCCTACTTCATATTAAAGACATAAAATATTCAATTTTCTCTACTTCTAAATATGTCAAACTGGCCTCAAAGCCTATTTCACTGTAAGGCTTGTTTATTGCTATAAGGCTTTAAAAGCCTATTTCACTATAAGGTCTCAACGCCTATTTAAAAAGTCTATTATTTGTGTTTTTTTCTTGATTTTTATGTTTAATATAAATTATATTTTAATATAAATAAAAAATAAATTTTAATAATATGCACGAATAGGCCGGCCTATCAGACTTCGTAGGCTTTTTTGATAGCCTAAGCCTGACCTATTTACTTAAATAGGCTTTTTCAAAAGTCTAAGGCTGACCTTTTTCATAAACAGGCCAGACCAGGCTTAAACAGGCCAGGCCGTAGGCCCCTGTCGGCCGGCCTGGCCTATTCCCAACCCTACTTATTATGTTCGTTCATGAGTTAATGCAATTGGAAACACATAAAAACAATATACAAATAAATGAGCAATGAGTTATAATCCATAATTAAAAAACAACATTTAGAATTCATAATTTCTCCTGAAAATCCCATATTTTAATCTTTATAAAAGAAATTGAATTAAAAAAGCTTTTTTTTATAGACATATGTTAAAGATTCTATAAATAATAAGTACTCCATCCGGTCTCAAATATAAGAAAAGATTCCTTTTTTAGATTCATTGAGTAGTTAATGTATCTAGTCTACATTGTAAAGCAAATACATTAATTATTCAATGAATCTAAAAAAGGAATTTTTTCTTATATTTGAGACCGGAGGGAGTATTTATTAAGGAAAAATAATAATTTTTGAAAGTTTTAAAAATAAATTGACACAATTTTCAATAAATAATTTCTATATCTGATATGGCACATGTTTATATTTCCTTTTTTATATGCAATGTAATGCATTGGTAAGAAGCTAACAAGTACCACACATTTGGTGCTAAGTACGGGTGGTAATAGATTAGGTCGGGCTTTGTAAAGCCTAAATCTGACATACTTAAAAAATTATAGGCCTAAGTCTGATCTAATATCTATCATATGTTTATTTTTAAGGTCTGATTTGGCGTTTTTAAAGGTCTGATGAAGTCTGAAAGCCTTTTTTAAAAGCCTATTTTACACGTCTAGCAACATCTATAAGCCTACAACTAAATAGGTCAAATCTTATGAAGGCCTAAAGCACAAAAATATGTCTACTACCTAATAACAAATGCAAATGCTAACTTATGCCCTCAAGGCCACATGTTAAGGAATTTATTATAGAAATATACGAATCAAAAGTCGTGCATTCAACTTCTTAAAAATTGACATATTATATTTTTCAATGTAAAGTTGCTCTTTTTATGTTGCTTAACATGTGCCCTAAGGACACAAGTTAGCATGACCCAATAACAAAATCTTACGAAGGTCTAATTACATCGTTATACCATTACTAAATAACCAAATCATATGAAGACTTGTGTTAAGAAAAACAACATCAACAATATCAATAATGAAATAGATGTTATATAAAAAAACTTAATAGGTCCGCCTGACGAGCTTAATAGACTTTTTCGTAAACCTTATCCCGATCTATTTAATTAAATAGACTTTATAGAAAGTTTGGGTTTGACCTTCTTATTAATCGAGTTAGGCCGGGCTAGACTTTAAACATGCTAAGTTGTAGCCCCCTATCGGACGGTCTAGCCTTTTCACTCCCCTAGTACCAAGTGCTAGACAAAATAAGTGCAATCGAGTTACAATCAATCCATTAAAATTGTCGGTAAAAAACTACTCCATCCGTTGCAAAACGAGTGTCGCTTTAGCCAAAAAAAATTGTTTCAAAATGAATGTAACTTTACATTTCCAATACAACTTTAATTTTTTCTTCCAACTTTACCCTCAATAAATACTCCAACTTTTTTCTCACAATTCTCAATGCAACTTTAAATTTGTCTTTTTCATATAAAATAAGGACAATTTAGTAAAAGTGTTGTCTAATGATTATTTCATTCAATTCCTTAATATGTGTGCAATTTGATAAAACGACACCCATTTTAAAACGGAGGGAGTACATGAATCGGAGTTTGAATCTCAAATATTTCAAATTAAAAGAGATACGCTAGACAAATCAAACATATTTAATCAACCTGCGGCCTTCACAATTTAAATTTGACCACCACTCATAAAAAATATCCATAATTAATTACTGTTTTCGCATATAACAATATTCAACTTTTAATTCCTTACAAAAAAAATTCAACTTTTAACATCGATCATTAATTAATTTCTACTATCTCTTTCTCTTTCTAATTCATATATATAGGAAATTAAATTTATTTGGTTCATTTGTATCCAAAGTGGCCATAATCTAGTTATCTAGCAGATGCTCAGCGAAATATGGTAAATTAAATACTGCTAAAAGCTTTTTTTATTTTATATATTTTTACAAAATTGGAGTAGGAATTATTTATTTGTTTTTATATTTTGGGTTAAATATGTTTTTAATCCTTACATTTTGCGCCTCTTTGAAGAATAGTCCCTACATTTCATTAAATGTTTTTAAAATCCTCATATTTTATCTCTGTTATCAAAATTAGTCCATGTTGTTAATTCTCTAACGGAATGCTGACGTGCCAGTTAGTGGGTCCCAATTATTTTAGGGTTAAATATGTGTTTGGTCCCTATATTTTGCGTGACTTTGAAGAATAGTCTCTTTCTCAAGGAAAATAAGTGGGGTGTCCGGGTTCTAACCACAGCCTCTGCAAATATTATGCAACGCCTCTCCCAACTGAGCTAAGTTCACGAGGACAGAAGTTATTTTTATTAATTCAAGTAATATTAATCAATTTTTGTAAGAAACAAGTAATATTAATCGTTATTTTACAAACGTCTCGAGAGATATTTGAAATCGTAAAGTTATAAAGACAAACTTTTACCACCTTAACACCTCAAGTGTGAAGACTACTACTGATAATTTTGAGATGAGTAATTCTCAATTTCCTTCGCTTTGCCGTAGAGATTTGTGTTCTATATGGATCGAAGTGTAGAGGGTGCAAAGGAATTAAATAGGGCTGGTTTAACAGAGAATGCAATAGAATTATATCTGGCTAGAGGTGAGTATAATTTTGAATTATAGCCCACATATTTATAAGTGAGTATATACAAATAAGTTTACTAACATTTCAACTAATTTTGATCTAATATCAGTTGTGCTTCACACTATTATTCTTAGAAAAGAACTTTGTCTTTGGGCTAAGAGTTTTTTAACTCCTCAAAAAAGTTAAGTAATAAGTACAGACTTGAATTTTTTTAGTTACTACACTAATGATTACATAAGTAAAAGTAAAACATAAAGATAAATGATAAATTTGCAAAAATAGACTGATTTGGCTGATTGTGTTTGTTGAATGAAATGTTAAGTGTGTTGTTAGTTTATAGTCAAAACTTGTCATACTAGCCAAAATATAGTGACCTACAAAATTCAGCCTCATTTGGTTGTTTTCATTGGTAAGGTGTGATTCTTCCCATTGTTAGGAGTACGTGATGCCCCACATTTAGTTAGATTTCCCCATTGTGTGGTGTTTTCTGTTTTTCTTATCGGCGCATATGACATTTCCTCAAGTTGTACCTCCATGTGAATAACACTACAAACATGGAACATAAGCAAAACACCAAATTGCCAAGTTCCGCGTGATTTTAACTTGACCGACCCCTCCAAAGGGTGTTAAGTACAATTTTTTGTGGTTTTTGAGAACTATTAAGTTAAGAAAAACACAAATAACCGAAAAATAAAAATAACAAAGGTAAATGTGAGTAAAAATGATAATTTGATTGAGTGTGTCTAAAACATGTGATATTTAGAGACAATTAAGCAGAACACGAAATCATACTGGCCATAAACTTGGCCAACAAAGACTCATCCTGATTGTCGTTATTCAGTTAAACTTGTGTATATGGCACCCCAAATTTTGCCTTGTTTATCCTATTTCACGATCTTTTCCAGTACCTTGTCCATGCAACCCTCTCTCCTCTCTCTATGAACATGCTCCCTAGATTTTAATTGTATCTCTTACTTTTCACTACTAAATAGGAACACCAGTATTTGATGTCAAATTTTTAGTTCCACACATATTTGAGATTCTTTATATTTGAGAAAGATTTGTTTGACACGTTTTTGACTGACCCTAATTTGACTAATTTCTCATTCGGTTAACTAAATATCAACTCACTGTTAGTTCGATAATAGATCATTTTCAACCAAAACCTTATACTATTTTTAGTTGTAAATAACTTTTTATTGAAATTCAAACATAGGTATCTCATAATTTACATATGAACTACTTTATTGTTAATTAAAACGGATATTTCGATTATTTATTTATTAAAATTAATATAATTTCCTCTTCTCTTTTCTCTTATATTGAAAATTGATTAGTATTTATAGCCTATCATGTAATCTATTTTCTTATTTTAGCTTTATTCTTCAACAAAGACCGAAATTATCCCCTCAAGAAGAAAAAAAAAACTAAAAGTATGATGACCTTTGTTGTTGTTGTTAATCTTTTCATTTTTAGAGAATAAGACCCTAATAATTTGGATGATCAGAAGATAAATAAAGGCTCTTAAGAAAATTGTTACACCTAAAAATTGAAATTGATTATTTGATGAAACTTATTAATCAATTGTGCTCAATATCTTGATTTAAGAATAGGCTTAATAGCAGTTTTCGCCCCCTAACTTTTACGAAGTTGCGATTTTAGCTTCCTAAAAAGAAAAAAAAAACTACAAAACTGTTCATAAGTTTTGCAACTGTAGCAGTTTTGGCCCCTCAAGGCCAAAAAAATAAAAATAAATAACATGTGGCACCTCACTTAGGGTGTCACGTCAGCGTAGACCGAGTCAAAATTGACCTTGGAGGCCAAAATTGTCACAAGTGCAAAACTTAGGGGACGGTTTTGTAGTTTTTTTCTTCTTAGGGAGTCAAAATCGCAACTTTTGAAAAGTCAGGGACTTAAATTTAACATTATCCATTCCAAAAATAATCCTATCCTACTATAAGAAAGAAAAAACCAAATTTCTCTTACCCTATTCTATTCATTTATGTGTCAAGTTCACAGGACACGACATATTCTCAATATTATTGATGAAATTAATAAATCATTATAATTAGGCCCCAGGAACCAAAGATTGAATCTTTTCAGAGAAAAATAATCAAGAGCAGCAGTACTCTTTTCCAAAACGAGGTAGTCCATTCATCTTTGAAAATAGGACAAATCAAATTTAAATGGTAAATTAAATATCACGAAATTACAGGCACTTGCGGCGTGAAGGTTCCAAATAATCATACACACTTCTTCTGTTCTCTTCTCTCCTCTTCATCCACCGATAAGTAGTAGTTTGGAGCCCATTTTTAGCCCTAAATAACCAATCCAATTTGTTTGTCTTCGAACTGTGATTTAAATAGAGGGTTTTGTTAACCAGTACCTCCGGGGCACTAGTTAAGAAACTACAAATAGAAAGAAAAGTTAAATTTTATATTGAAAACAACACTACTTTAATTTTCAAAAAGTAGAATACCCAATTTTTTTTTTTTTTATAAGCAAAGAACA
>Ga0228710_1003447_pt1 | contig 25159 bp, 16 predicted proteins | sample MedpolnodulmetaG_FD_177995 | JGI IMG/M metagenome (GOLD analysis project Ga0228710, IMG submission 177995) | Root nodule microbial communities from Medicago polymorpha collected in Santa Monica, California, United States - pink nodules | ecosystem: Host-associated > Plants > Roots > Nodule...
TTTTTAAAAAACTATGTCTAGTTTTTGTCTGCATATTTTATGCATTGGTTATTGTTTTTTTTAAAACTCGGTATCCAGAATCGACTAATTCAAGGGGACCAATTCCACTGCCCACTTGCGGGGGTTCCGTTTAAAGCCAGAGCAAGCTCTGTATGGACTTAGCCCACCGAAATTGGCACCAGAGGGAATCGAACATGAGACCTTTGGAGGAGCAAACTCCAAGATCCCAAGCCAACCACTAGGCCAACCTCAAATGAGTTAAAATTGGTTATTGTTATTAGGCTTAATAGTAGTTTTAACCCCCTAACTTTCCCAAAGTTGCGATTTTGGCCCCCTAAGAAAAAAAACTACAAAACCGCCCCCTAAGTTTTGCACCTGTGGCAGTTTTGGCCCCCAAGACCAATTTTGACTCGATCAATGCTGATGTGTCACCCTGTGAGGTGCCACGTGTAATTTTTTATTTTTTTATTTAACTTTGCCCATTAAGATTATTTTACGACATTACAACGATTATTAAGTCACAATAAATATTCATATCAACAAAAAAAAAATTAATAAATTTTTTTGAATTAGGTGGTAGAGGATGGGGTCTCAATCTAGTTGGGATGTCAAATTCTCTCATGTTGTCGTCCTTTGCTTTTGATTCAAAAAAATATCAACAAATGTTTAATAAGTAATGTCATATCATAAATCATAAATGTTGCATCATTAAAAAATGTCACAAGGGTCAAAATTTAAAAATAAAAATTAAATTGAAGATAAAAAAAACTTATTTTTTAGAGGAAAATAAAAGGTATTCAGAAATAATTTTTAAAAAAAACTACTAGTCTTCAAATATAAAGTCATTACTGCTGCCTACACGGCATATTTGATTGATGAATAATACAATGTGGCAACAAGACTACTTCCCCTGCTGCCATACAAAGTCAAATAAATTAGTCACTATTGCTGCCACAGAAATAAGGTAAGTATCAATCCTCTTCTTGAAGAAGCTTTGGGACTGGGTGGTGCTTGCTTTGGGTAAAGCATCAAAACTTGGGTAAGCTAAGTGGTTGAGTGTCTCCCAAACAAGTTCCTTATTAGAAGATCTAGTCATGTTAAGAATGTTTTCTTTCTAATACTCATTCTGATATTGGATAAAATTAATGTGATCTCATATTTTAAAAATGAGTCCCAAAAAAGGGTTAGAAAGAGCGTGTCGTTAGCGGTTAGCAGTCGATGCTTTCTAGTAATTGAAACATTGCTATGAATTTAACTTTTTACTAACTTGCTCTAGTAGCATCGTGATCATAAAGCATATGACTATATGAGACATGGAGTCCACGTGACTTAATCCCCAGCAGGCTTAATCCTCTTCAAATATTTGTGACTTTGTCTTTCCATAAATTGGAGTGTCCTAATGAGCTTCAAATATTTCATACCTTGCAGTATTGCAATTTCTTTCTTTACCAATGGCAGTAAAAAAATCCACAGAATGCAGAAGTATGACATAACCAAAAAACAGGTGGAACTTAATATTGAGGTGTTACACTAATATTTTGAATTGCAGTGACGCCTTTTTCCCCTTCACTTGTTGTTGCAATGCAAGTCGGACGAGGTCAATTCTTGCAGCCAATATCCTTTTTATTTCATCATCTTTAAAGAACTAGTCAGTCACATTAAATGAAGAAGAAGCATTGTCATTTTGATAGTTTTAGCTAGAATAACAGTGATCTGAATCATTCGTTTGTATGTCGTCAATCCAAGTAATTCGGTTTGATTTTTCACCGAGCATCATAAAGCTAACCTGGCTTGTCAATTAGATAAAATTGAACTTGTTGTCTATAGTCTCTCCACAATTTGGCTTGATGCTTAAAGGATAAAGATTGAAGAGTTATATGTGTGATACAAGATTCACATGATTTTCAATTTGATGCTGCACAAGAATATAAATCAACTACTTTATACATACACAATTTCTCATTCTCTAAGCATCAAGTTCAAGTGTAACTAAAAATCATATCTACAAGTTCAAATGCTTGCAACTACTTCACATGGCAGATTAATTTTACAATACTCGATGGAAAATCATATTAAGTTACAGGGTTGAATGAAGGTATCAAAAGGAAGGAATGCAAGGTTAAACATTAACCAACCAAGCCATACACATACTTTGGGTAAATATATAGTTAAACAAACATCATTAAACACATGAAATCAGAAACTTTTAATCTCATGACAGTAATCACTTGGTCAAACTTTGTTAATCTCATGACAGAAAGCATTCACATTATTTCTGTAATTTCATGAAAACTTAATAGTAACCATTGTCCGATTTAATGAATAAACATGATTTTAAAATAAGAAACCTTTGTAAGTTATAAATCAATCGTCTTTTCTCTTTTGTGAGTGAGAATAGAGATTCATTTGTTTTATTTATATTACTTGTAAAGATCCCGTGCAAGCGGATATTATGAAAATAATGATGAAAAAATAGGTTTGAAATTCCAATGCATGTCATTAAAGGGAAGACTTATTCTAGTTCTAAGAATACATTGATTCTTCAAATTATATCTTCAATGCTTCCAAATACACATCAATGCAACATCAACACCATGTGGCATATAATCATGTAAATGCAGGAGGAGCTTGTATGGCTAGTTGCAATAAAAAATGCAAATGAGGGGTCATAACAGAAAACAAGCATGCTCTATGCCACAAAAGTCATAATATATCTTGAAAATAGACAATTAGTTTTGCAGAATAACTTTTTTATAAGAATTCTGTCACAAATTATCAACAAACTTTATTTTCTTAAAATAATCTTATCTTAACTCACATACGCAATGTATCTTTAGCATGACCGTCAAACAAAATGTGACGACTCAGTACAAATATCTTATATAAAACAAAACATGTAATCAAACACAAAACAATTGATCTTGACTTGATCCAACAACATCATCTTTGAGATGGACTTAGAGCTCCTTCTCGAAAAGCATTTGAAGTGGTTTGCATGATTTCTTCTTCCTCCAGCAACACATGAAGCTAATAAAATAGCCAAAAAAATATGTCAAGAATTAAAAGTATAAAGACATATTCAAAGGTAATAATGGAAAATCAGTCTTATGATCCTAAAGCAATTGCAACACAATAATAAACGATAACCAACAAAAATATATCAATCAATGCTTCAAACAAAATCAGAATAGATGTTTTTGAAATATGGAAATGAAATCATTTAGTGCTTGTTTAGAAAATAGTTGGCACCCATTACTCATACCAAAGCTTCAACACCCAAAAGGAACATCATATATGAATTAACATAAATCCTACAGATAAACTATGGAAGAGGAACTTACTTTCAACAAATCGAGTGTCTGTTCTAACGTTAGTTCTACGATCAGTAATAGAACTGTTTACATTAGCTTTTGTTCGCCCTACTGTATTATCTCTCCAGTTATAGAGAATTGCATCCTCTTCTTCACTGCTACGCAATATCAGTGTATTACCATCCCCAGAAAGAAACAACGGCACCAAGTTAAAATCATACTCCATTTCAAAACCATCATAGCTATAATCAATTTGAAGATCGTTATAACTAACTCTAAGCAATGGAGTCCAAGAATCTTCAACCCCAAATTTCTTCATATGCCATATAACCAAATCGCTTTCCTTGTAACAATAAGAAAAACAAAGACAGTCCCCCAACACACCAATAGTTTGGTTCTACGGTTGGCACCTCGTCAAAATCACGAGGCAATAAGTACTGATTGTATGTCTCAAGAACCAATTATACGGGGGAGCATTGTTTGTCTTTCATAAGATAGTAAGGTTGGACGGAAAGAGTGAACGACGGGTTTTGGAGTAAACTGTGTAAGGAGTATGGAAAGACACTGAAATCTTTGTCATATTCATCGTCACTGCCATCGGGGGACTCACCTTTGATTGTTGTGGTGTGATCGGTGATTAGTAAGAAATGTGGATTTTGTAATGCTGATCTTTTGAGATGTAATTTTACAAAGGCATGATCTGATATGAGAGTGTCACAAGACCTTCTAAGGAGCCTGAAACGTAGAACAGATTTCACCGGAAGAACGGAGAAGATCTCGATGATGAGATCGTCGGAGAAGAACACCATTATATGGAGGCAACGTGATTGTAGTTCAATTGAGTTGAAGTAAAAGGGAGTCAGAAAGTGTTTGTCAAATTTTGTTTTTTAAGTTCAAGCTAATTTCTTTTACATTTTTAAGCTATTTAATTATTATTATTTTCCATTCAATTTTTTTTTTTTGACAAAACCATTCAAAGAATATTATTATTATTATTTTGGAAAAAAATTATTATTATTGTTTAACAAAATAAATAATAGTTTCTTTAATAAAGAATAACAAAAAAAATTAAGAATCCGTTATTGCAAATAAATCATTTAAAAATTACTTAGAGAGATATTTATTATACTAATGTGCATGATTGTCTCCTTTTTTTCATTTTGATTTTTTCCTTCTCTTTTATGAGTAGTGGTGAAAATATGTCACATTAATTGACTAACAAAGTCTATGTCAGAGTTAATTTTGGATGAGTGGCACCTCCAAAGATATGTAGAGTAACAAAATTCAGCATTTGATTAAACTAGACAATGATATATTATAGGTTAAATAATTGTCTGATTCCTTTAAGTTTCACGTTTGTTTTAGATAGGTCTTTTAAATTTCAAAGGTTTTAGATAGGTCCTTTAAGTTTCGAGTTTGTTTTGGATAGGTCCTTTCTGTCAACCTCCGTTAAGCTAAAATTGTTATGTTCGTTAAGCCAAAGCTGATTTGTCCATTAAGTGGGTGAGGTGGTTCTCTCTAACACTTGGCATCAATTTTTTCCCCAACCAGATCAACTTTGGCTTAACGGATATATCAACTTTGGCTTAACGAGGTTGATAGAAATGACCTATCTGAAACAAACTCGAAACTTAAAGGACATATTTGAAACCTTAGAAACTTAAAGAACCTATCGAAACAAACTCAAAACTTAAGGAACCTATCTGAAACCTTAAAAACTTAAAGGATATATCTGAAACAAATATGAAACTTAAAAGATCAGGGGAGGTATTTGGCCTATATTATACTAGCTTCCAGTTAATTTGGGGTGTCTACATGAGACTTTAAGAGTAATTAGAAATGAAAACAAGAGGATTGGATCACTTTAAATTAAAATTAAATTTTAAAGACTTTAAAGACAATGCATCGATAGTACAAAACTTTTACATCGTAATTAAAAAAAAACTCTTTTACATGATCATCAAATTATATATCACCGTGTAACATTTTGGTGGCTAGCCTGATTCCTAGAGGCAATCATGCCTTTTATTGGTGATCACTCATCCAACCCCTTAAAATGGGACGATTTAACGAAAACAAGGGTTGAGTTAGAAATGTAACTTACACCGATAGATGAGGATCCGTGGGTGGAAAATTTCTTCACATGGGGACATGAATGAGAGTGATAATTTCCTATAGGATAGTGCTGAAGATCATACGCTCTGCCTCGCGGGGACCCTGTCAAAAAAATATAATCACACAAAATACATTTTATTTTTGTAGATACAAATATTTGATATGTTATATTTATTTATCTTTGGGTTAATGGTGCTTTACCCCCTTTAAAATAGATCATTTTTGGTTTTACATCCTGTAAAATATTTTTTTTGATTTACCCCATGTAAAATATTTTTGTTTTGATTTACCTTCTAATAGTTTATTCAAAAATCAGAATTTCTGAAGAAAAAAATAAAAAATTGGTTTTTGAATGACCTATTAGGAGGTAAATCAAAACAAAAATATTTTAATGCGGGATAAATCACCAGGTTTGAATAAATCAATAAAAAAACTACTTTCTCTTAATGTAAAACCATGTTTACGTTAAGATGACAAATCTTTCAAATTCTTTGATCTTGTGATTTGGGATTGCATGTACAAAATGAAATGAGTATAGTTTACGTTGATTTAGAGACACATATGATAGCCAACATTAGAGATAATTCAATATCTAATCGAAGAAAATAAGTCACATTCAATTATCAGGGCTAGTACCATGAGATTGTCAAGTCGTTAACAATAGTCAATAGATAGTCATTTAAAACTGCAATCAATGTAAGAAATCATAAAAAATAATATTCACACAACTGATTATTAGGAAAACAAAACTTACAGATAAACATATATTAAAACAAGTAAACCATGGAAGAGGAACTTACTTTCAAAAAATAGGAACTAAGCTTTCAATAAATGTCTTGAAAAAGTTAGTGTATCAGCTAATAGCTTCCAAAAGTGATCCACTTTCTTAAAATTGATTATGTTAAGGAAGGAACTATGTCCTTACTTGTGGGTTTTAACTACTTTAAAGAACGATAAGTACGTATGTTTGAGGTGTTCGAGCTATTAAATTAATTAACAAATGCATAAAGTAAAGATAAAAATAAATGCCATGAAAAAGTTAGTGTATCGCCTAATAGCTTCTAAAAAGGAACTATGTCCTTACTTGTGGGTTCTTTAACTACTTTAAAGAGCGTTAATATGTATGTTTGAGGTGTTAGAGCTATTAAATTAATTAAGAAATGCATAACGTAAAGATAAAGAAAGAAAAATGTAAATAAAAATGTTTAAAAGAACTTGTTTGATTGATTGTGTGTGTTGAAAAAAATCAGTTTATATTATAATATAATCTTGTTTTTGTATTATTTATTCTTGCTGCTAAAGCTTTTGCGAATTAACGACTCATAAAACAATCTTTCAATTTATTAAGTGCTTTGAAGAGAATTTTTAAATAACAGATCTAGAATAAATTTGTTTGTGCTTGCTAGTTTTTCGGAATAGGGTTAGGTGTACAGTCACAACCCACTGTTGAATCTTAATGTTATTGTACAAGTTAGCCGAGTGAGGAATCAACAATTAATAGATATGATAGATATCTTTCCTTTTTAAATAACGGGCGAGACGCATTGAGAAGATGGATCAAGTTGTGTTGTGTTGTGTCCATGTTTTGGTTGGACTTAAGAAGATGGTTTTGAGTTGGACCTAAGTCAGCTCAAAATGATCAAGTTAATCCGTCTGCCCAACAGATCTTGCACGACCAACCATCTTCTTAGGTCCAACCAAATCAGGTAGTTTTTTTTTTCTTTCTATTATATATTATATGGTATATAGTCACTATACTTTTGGCAATTAGAAAACAACAATTGTTCTAGTGAATTAACTAGTTCCTTATATGTATTGGAGATCACATGGGGAATTTGAAACAAGAAAATAATATAGGAAATGGTAAAGACAAAGATACTATATATTTTGGATCATGAATGAAAAATACTGACTTGTTCAACCTCCTGGTGGATGTTGTAAACAAGAGGTTGTGTGATGTCAATGGGTCACTTAGCAAACAAAATATAGAACAAATCATCCTTCCTCGACTCAATGCCAAAACTAAATTCCCTAAAAGTCGTTACTTGAACTGAATGAAGTGGTTTAGAAATCAAAATAACAAAATGTCAACGCTTATGCGCAAAAACTCTACTTTGGATGAGAAAGACTTTCACAACTAATGATGAAGTATGGAACAATTACCTAAAGGTGAGCCAAGTTCATACTCTTTTAAATATATTAATAGTTACAATTTTAGTATATTATAATATTTTTTGTCGTGATAATATTCATAGTATATTAACAATGATTATTTTTAATCTCATCCAAATCACAAACATCTTCGAGAAAAGAATATGATTGATTATGAGTATTTTAAGATTGTTGTTAGAGGTGGAATCTCTAGCGGAAATAGTTCTATAACAGTAGACCCTGATGATACTGATGCAACAACTTTTGAGTAAGAAAGTGAAAGTCTTGGAATGGAAGGATTTTCATATGACTACAGTAGTGATGCAATCATAGCACCAGATACGAACCACCATATAAACCTTAAACCTCCATCACCTCACCATCCCATTCACCTTTAGATTCACAGGTTTCCATTGAAAAACAAAATCGTAATAAATGAACTATATATCCAAGTATGAGGAAGATTTGGCGAAGTTGGGATCAACAATCAATAACATGTTATGGAAAACTTTCTATTAGCATTGGGATTATTGTTGTGTATTTTGAAAAGATGTCTAACATGATGGAGAAAAGAGAGAAAAAATAGAGATAGATATACTGAAGTGTAATATTTGGGATGTTATAAAAAGATATTCTTAATTTGGATGTCAAAATTCATTTTGAGACGATTGAATTGTTGAATACAAATTCAAATAAGGACCTTTTCTAGAAGATGTCACCGGAGAACACTTGTCTTGGATAAACTTCAAGTTAGAGGATGATTAATATTTTGATCATATATTATTATTAAACATATCATTTTGAACATCTTGATTTTGTTGAACTATAATTTTTGGTATGTTCAGCACTGCATAACATTCTTCGCAAATAATGTCGCTCGAATGAATTTTCAGTTGAACCTACTAATGGGTCCTCATCTTCATCTTCAACGTTGCCAATTCACGACGTCAATAATTATGAAGCCAATGTTCAAACACAAGAGCAATTATGAGAATATGCTAATTTATGGTGAACTAGTCTTCCATAAATTGGCATCTTCTCGTAATTGCTCTTGTGTTTAAACATTGGGTTCATAATTATTGTCTTTGTGAATTGCTAACATTGAAGATGAAGACTCCTCAGTAGGTTCAATTGAGAATTCATCATAACGACATTCTTTGCGAAGAAAGTTATGAAGTGTTTCACATGCCAAAAATTACAGTTCAACAAAATCAAGATGTTTAAAATAATATTTTTTAATAAAAAATGGTCAAAATGTTAATCATCACTTAATTGAAGTTTATCCAAGACAAGCGTTCATCCGGTGTCATCTTCAAGAAATGCTCCATATTTGCTTTAGTATTCAACAATTCAGTTGTCTTGAAACTAATTTTGTCATCCAAATTTTGAATATATTCTATAACATCCCAAATATTACTCTTCATCTCTCTATCTCTATCTCAATCTTTTTCTCTTTTCTTTGTCATGTTAGACATCTTTTCAAAATGCACATCAATAATCTTGATGTTAACAAAAAGGTTTTCCATAACATGTCCTTGATTTGTTTATCGCCAACAGCGCCAAAACACTTTCCATACTCGAATCTAATTCTCTTATTACAATTTTTTGTTTCTATGGGAACCTCTTAATCTAAAGGTGAATGAGATGGTGGACTAGGTTGGTTAGGTGATGGAGGTTTGTATGGTGGTTCATAGTTATCAAGTGATATGTTCATCACTGCTACGTTCATATGAAAATCCATCCATTCCGAAATTTCCACTTTCTTACTCATAAGTTGTTACATCAATATCATTAGGTCTACTGTTATAGAACTATTTTCGCTAGAGACTCCATCTGCAACAACAATCTTCAAATAATCATAATCAATCATAATCTTTTCTCGAAGATGTTTGTGACTTGGATCAGACTGAAAATAATCATTGTTAATATACTATAAATATAATAGTGTACTAAAATTTTAAATATTAATATATTTAAAAGATTATGAATTGTGGTCACCTTTTAAGTAATTGTTCCATACTTCGTCACTAGATGTGAACGTCTTTGTAATCGAGTTTTACTCAAAGCTAGATTTTTGCACGAAAGCATTGACATTTTGTTATATTGATTTTTAAACCACTTCATTCAGCTTAAACAATGACTATAAGTTTTAGAGAATTCAGTTTTGACATTGATTCAAGGAAGAATAATTTGTTCTATATTTTGTTTGTTAAATGACTTATTTGCATCACACAACCCTTGTTTATAGCATCCACGAGTTGCAACGACTTAGTCATTTGTGGTTCAAAATACATAATTATTTTTGTCTTCACCCTTTTCTCTGTTTTTTTTTTCTTCTTTCTTTCATTCATTTTGTCAATCCCCTGTTTGATCTCTAATACATATAAGGAACTAGTAACTATCTATATACTAAATAATATATATTGAATAGGAAAACAAAACTACCTAACAGCAACGGAGAAAGGAAAAGAAAATAATTAATCATTATAAGCAAATAAAATCAATGAATCAATAAAACATTCAATTTTCCATAAAAAAACATAACAAAAAGATCACAATTTGACAAAGAATTGGTGTATATTTGATAGCAATGCGTCATTCACCATGTGATCGGCGTTTAATTCATGACCATGTAACAATGAATAGGTATATAATTGATAACAATGAATCGACCTAAATCCCTAAAAAAAGAAATGAATCGGACCTAAAAAAAATTCAATAACTGGGGTAATAAAAAAAAAGCAGGTTGAAGAAGGAAAAAAAATAACAATGAATCGGTGAAATCAACAAAACAAGAAGTATTTGATAATTTTGATAATCGACAACACGTTGGCATAATTGATAACAAATTTGAAAAAGAAGAAGAAAAAGAACCTGGCGGCACGGAACAAGCGACTATAGAAAAAGGGTTTGGGAGAGAACGTGAGAGTCTTGCGATTGTCAAATGATTGTAGTATTTATATCTTGGCTTAATAACAGTTTTAGTCCCTAAATTTTAAGAAGTTGCGATTTTGGTCTCTAACAAGAAAAAAAAAACTACAAAACCGTCCCTAAGTTTTGCCCCTGTGACAGTTTTAGTCCACGTGTGTGCTGACCAAGTCAAAATTGGCCTGGCCAAAACTGCCACATGATCAAAACTTATGGGGTGGTTTTGTAGTTTTTTTCTTAGGGGCCAAAATCGCAACTTCTTGAAACTTAGGGTGCTAAAACTGCTATTGAGCCTTATATTTTCAACTAAAATTTCTCGCAAAATCCACTTAATCTAAGAATCCGTCAAAATCAGTATTGCTTTTGAATACCAAAAGACATTTTATAAGGTGTGAGAAATAAAAAATGAGAGAACCCCTAAGCTTATGGAGGGACATTTATGTAGCCACAACCTCAAACATAAATCATCTGGACATTCACAAAGGTAAAATATGAAAGAATTTAAAATTGTGTATTTAAGATTTAATTAAATGATTTTTTTTTTTAGGGAAGATTTAATTAAATGATATGTATTAATATATGTGTACCTAAATGATTTATATCTACACAACACTATTAGATTAGATGATAAATTATCTCTTCTAATTTAACAAGTATTGGGTTCGAGTCCAATCTTAAAAATGTAACAATTGTAAACTCTCTTAAGAGAGAGTTTTACCACCTATTTTGGTCCTACCCAACTCGATGTATTAGTTTTCAACAGCTATGCGCAGAGGATGTCTGATTCACAACAAAAAAAAAGTAATATTTCATTTAGGGCTGTGACCATGCTGGTGTTTCTCTGGCTTATGAGCCACGGGTGAAATGTTTTGACATAGGTCTTAGTGTACAATAACTTTTTTTTTTCTTTAAAAAATAAATTATCTTATAGTGTACAATAATTTTTTCTCTGATGCTAGTTGTTGCGTTTGTGTCTTTTCTCATCCTAGGGTACAATTCCGTAATGTTATTGCATGTGCAAAAAGTGGTAAATAAGACAAACCTTACAAAAGACAAGTTCTTATCTTAATACTAACATCCATGTTGAATGCCTTACCTTTCTTTATATGGATACACCCAACAATCATTACTAAATGAACAATAATTTTGTTTGGATAACATGAGGAAATAATAGCCAGCATAATTGATTTGGCTTGTAGAATGAGTGTCCTAAAAAAACATAGTTAAGATTTTTTTTAAGCTATAATGATTAATGAACATGGGTAAATTGGTTATATTATATTTATATATATACTGGTATGTGGTTTTGTCCATTCTGTCAAGTATACACAATTGTGGGTGGATTAAGCATTAAGGTAGATAGAATTATTTACAAAAATGCATCACGTATTAATCGCGCTAATACCCGAGAAGATAATCTGCTAAGAACATCAGGAAGCACTTTAGCAGAGATGCCCGGCAACACTGGCAGAAGTTCTTGGATAATCTGAGGAACATTGAGAGCCTAAGGCCACCCACAGACAAATAGATAAATAAGTGTGTTGAACCTTGTTAAGCTAAAATAAATCAATAAATAAGAATGCACTTATTTGTTGCAAAAATAACTAAAACTGTACACAAATGAATTTCAGCAGCAAATTCTTCATTACCTGACTAGATGTGCTTGACAGAGTGCTTCCTGCAGTCAAGAACTCCAGCACTTTCTGAACATTGTTCAGTATAACTTTATCCTCTTCAGTTATGGTGGGTATAAGAGCTGCGGGCTTAAAGCGTCCAATAGTAGGTACCATACCGAAAATAGGGCTTGCATTCTGAACTCCTAGTAAGGACATAATTCTTACCATTTGTTCCCTTGTCACTGCATCAATGCCCTTGACAATCTGCAGTCAATCATAAGTCAAATATTTAGAACTCTCCATATATCAACACTTGCACAGAAGTGATGAAGTTTAACACGACATTGATGACTCAAAAAACAGTGTTAGTTCATTACTCGACATTGATGACTCTCCATACACTCGTTCATAGTAAACTTTAACGCGACAAATACAAGATGACTCCAAAAACAGTTTATGGTGGCTACTGCATCACACTCAAAAAAACAAAACTTAAGCGCCATAGGCAGCATGGCAGTAGCCATAAACAAGCCTTTTCAGTTAATTTTACCAACTGATTTATTCAATTTTAGCAAAAGTAATGCCACCATGTGGAATTTTACCACAAAAAGTATATACGACTTGAGTAGTCCCAGAAGTAACATTGTACCTTGGCGAATTTTTCTTGGATCAAATTTGTGTATAACTAACAGCCATACCTTGTTCAGATTTAACTACGCTAGCATAAAACTTGCAAAAACATTTTAAAAATATTTACACATGAGTGCATTTGCATAATCAATTTATGCATCACTTCCTCTGTTGTAATTAGTATAAAAATATGATTGTAGGCCAAATTTAAAAACTTCGACAATCATACTTTTATATCAGCTCATGCATCAATTAATTAAACAATAAAGTAAAAGAAGTCAAGGAGGAGAGGAATTATTGTACTTTCATATGGAAAGAGTATAATAACTAAATTACTTGGCATCAAAAATGACAATTAACATAATATAAATCTTCTCTAGTGCTTCTAGAAAGTACCTCGTCCAAAAGAAATTCTCGGAAAAAATTTCCCTTATCAGACAGCAAAAATGCTAGGGCTGCCCGTGTTTCCACTGGCTGCGGTTGTTGAGGTGTTACAGACTGGAATCCCGGCAAGAGATATTCTGACTGGTTAGTAATAAGCCCAAGCTCAGCCATACTCCCTTTCAGATCCTCTCCACCTCCACTTTTGGCAGCTGTAATAAAATTCTCGAAGGCTTGCATGACATCAATAAATCTTTCAGCATCGAAAACTCCAGATTTCCCATATATAGTGTAACGTAAAGCACTCCTTAGCCGAGGGGATTCATCCGTCAAGAGTCTCTATCAGTAAATGTGATTAACATAAACTTAGTTCATTCAGAAGAATCTAAACAGAGTAATAGCACAAGAAAATTTGCAGTGTGGTAATGCAAAATTACAGCAGTTCAGTGTTGAAAGCTATTAATCAGACCATCAAAATCCGTCCTGTATATTAGTTGTGAAAATTTTCCGATGAAGAATTTTGATGTACTCCATAAAACTAAGTCTAAGACTAATTGTATCCAAAATTTAATAGTAACCATTTATCCCGTGCATCCTGTCCAAAATTGTTATATCTACATCATATCCCTCCTCTAAACCTTGGAGGCATCCAATTACATCGATGTCCCCCTTTTATTTCCAGACACTAGACAGAAATTTTTTCCCATTGGCTTAATTTTTTCTGTACTACATGACAGACTAATCATCAACAAAATCTTGCAGATTATGTCTTTCAAGCACTTCTTGTTCAGGTTCATCAATTTCAAAAACATTGGCTAATCTTATCTCCTTCAAGTAAAACTTAGACATCAACACTGATGAGTTTCCACAAGTTAAAAGTATAAGTCAGTTCTTGACAATGACAGAGGGAAAAAAATAAAAAATAAAAAAATAAATAATACCAGACAATTATACCTGTGCAATATATGGATAGGCTTCATCAACAATGGCAAAATCAGGATTTCCTACTAAAGCTATCCCTTCCAGAACCCCGATAGCCCTAATTATAAGGGCAAAGTATGGGGGTATCCTAAAAGGATAATCAAAGGTAATTTGTGCTAAATCTGATGCCAGCTCCTGAAAGTTGATGTTTTTTGCCCCTCCACCTTCTAAAGCCTGGTCAAAGACCTTTGCAAGCACTGGCAAGATAGGATCTAAATTGACTCCATCTGGGATGAAACCAAGTTTAACGAAGTCTTTCACTATGGCTGGATAATCCCGATGGATGAGATGAGCAATTGCTTCGATCATTCCATACTTTTGATCATCGGTCAATTTTGTAACAAGCCCTGGGTGCAACAAAAGATTTCCATCATTTATCACAATGATTAGGACAGTGGAATAAAAGAAATTAAACATTAGTGGCGTCCAGGAAAAAGCAATGAAGTTGATCAAGACAACTGGAACATTCCAATGAACAATATCTAGCCACAATTCAAATAACAAAACACACTTGTCTTAATGTCTAAAAGAAGATCAAAATCGTCATGCAAAAGCTAATAAAAAATTATAACTATTCCTTCAAAAAAAAAAAATTATAACTATGATATGCCTGTCATACTCTTGAAGGGGAAAAAAAGAAGTTAAAAGAAAACGGAAAATTCATTTCCCATAAAATAAATTGTTTTAAATGAACCACAAATCAGGTTAAATTTCACCATTGTCTACTGAAACCAATTTTATTTTACAATTTTTAGTATAAAGATGAATAATTATAATTCTTACTATATCCATATTTTTTTTTATTTTACAGTAAATATTTAGAAAATACAAAGAAAATTTAAAAATAATTTTTCTGAAAAAATTTCATTAATTTTCTTCATCAAAAAGTTTCGAACTTCAAATGTATATTTACATACTAACTTATTTAGGAGAATTATATTTCACCTATTTTAATAAATAAAATATCATTAATTTCTTTTTTTCTTGCAAAGGCAATTATAATTAATTTATGGAGTCACTGTCACATATTTTATGAAGAATAAGAACTTACGCTTTTACCATATACAAAGAATCTTTCAAGATTATATTTGTTAGATATATAAATCTTGTCTTGTTACTGGTTCAACCAGTTCAAAAATTATAACATTCATTGCATGTTCTGGTATTTAAAATCTGATGGATCATTTTTAACATATTTAAAACCAAACTAAAAGATATTTTCAATTTACAATTGATAAAACAAAAAATATTAAGAAAATTAACATATTTAAAACCAAACTACAAGATATTTTCAATTTACAATTGATAAAACAAAAAATATTCAGAAAATCATGAAGATATACGGTGCTATAGAAAAAAAATGTTCGCTGCAAGTTTATATTGAATATACAAGAAAGTAATCATATTTTTTCTAAAATAGTTTATTTTCCAGAAAAATATCAAGTTCAGGACAGTAAACCAAACAAAAACACAAGAAGTCTTTTTCTACTTCGTGGAGTCAACTACTCAAAGAAAGGTCTTATTGAGGAAAGAAAAACAACAGCAAAATATGAAAAATATGTATGTCCCTCATGCACAAATTTGAAGCAAACAAGGAAAATTTCACCTACAAATATATGTTGTTTGACTACCTACCAAAGTCAAGTATTGCAAGTTTTCCATCAGGAGTGCGGATCATATTCCCCGGGTGAGGATCAGCATGAAAAAAGCCAGTATCAAGCAGCTGAAATAAAATAAAAATAAATTAATGCAAGAATAGTTTATTCAGAATTTACTTAAGGTTTCTTTATTTCGTAGATCCCTTCACTATTTTAAAAAAATTTAAATAGGCCATTGAACCCAAAACAATTGTAATTGAGCCTTGAATTTGTCAAAATTATATTAGATATTTGAATTTTTTTTTTTTTAATCCAGTCCCTGAATTTAGAGGCCCTAAATACAAATTATTTAAAATTTCGGGAGCTAACAATGCTCTCCTTCCAATCCTTTCCAGTCTAAATAATATCATCCACATACGCTATCAATTATCTCATAGCCCCCGGCCTCCCCTTCTTGAAGTTGAACAATGTGGGATCTCTTTGACTTTGTAACCTTAGTGGAGATTCCAAACCATGCTCTAGGTTATTGTTACAGCTCATATAATACCCTTTTTTATCTGCAAATAGTTTGACGATAACAGTTTCACAATATCTTACTGGTACCTCCACATAGATTTCCTCCTTTAGTCCCCAATGTAAGAACACGTTCTTCACATCAAATTGTTGTAATTCCCATTACACGAATTGCATTCATTTTTGCAATTCAGACAAATGTCTCTAAATAAGTAATGACATAGGCTAGTGTGAAAACTTTGGCTATCAATCTTTCTTTGTACCTCTCAATTAATCCATCATTTCTATATTGTACTGTATACAACAATTTGCGGGCAACAAGTTTTTTACTTTAGGTACAACAACTAACTGTCTAACTCCCATGTTTTAATCTTCTCCAGTGCCTCTAATTCTTCATCCCCGACTACGAGTAGCTTCCACCTTTTATCAAACAATGCCTCAAAAACATTACTGGGAATGAAGGTAGTGTTCTTTACAAGGAAAGTTTTGTGGGTAGGCGAGAATTTTCCAAATGAGAGATAGTCTGAGAGGGGGGCTAGAGTGGTTGCTTGCCACACTTTCTGGTTTCTTTTCTGACGGAAGTTGTGAGGTCAAGGTTATCTTCAACAGTATGGGCTTCTGTTTCATTTGAGGAGTTGCAAGATGGGTGTTTGTTTGATTTTGAGAGACTTAGCATATATCATGCAATGCTGAAAATTCAGAATGTTACCTGATATGAAGGAGTTGAATTGGACTGTAGAACACATGTCGATTCAGGAATGACATTTAACCTTCTCTTGAACTCCAATTTTTTTTTCCAAATCTTAAATCAATTTCAGGTTCAGATTTATGTTCGGTTTTAGGGGATGAAAATGGAAGAAATGGTTGCTTTGACTCCGGCCTGGGTACATTTGACTCAAGGATAGGAAGAGCAAATGGATTTCCTTATCTTCCCTGAAACTCTCCCCTGGAGATAAGGTTGTGTGAAATAAGCTTCATCCTCATGAAGCGTTACATCCTGGGATACAGAGCTCTAGGGTCATGTGTTCCCCATCGTAACTATGAAAATGGACAAATGAGACACACTCATAGGACTCATTAACCCCAACACACTATAGGGTCACTGATTAATAAGATTTGTTGCTAATAATCTCCCCCAACAAGGTTTTGGAACATTCTTTTGGACTTTCGTTGATCGAGTTTGGTCTAAAAGATTCCCATTTTTTCTTTTTCCAATCCCATTATGTTGTGGTGTTTGACACAAGAAGACTCCTGGATAATTCCCTCTTTTTGACAAAATGAAGTAACAACATCCTCGCCATTGTCTGGTCAAAGTCTTTTGATGCTCACACCAACCCCCAAAACAAGGTTCAAGGAAGGCTAGTGATCCAAACGAGACCTAAACAGCAGTGGTCATCGACTCATCGTTGGTTAACTCCAGTCGATGGTGATTCAGTGGTTGAAATTGAAAACTCTTGACAGAAAAGGATGTCCAATTAAGTTTAAACAAAGTTTTACAGCACAGGGTGCATAGTCAGGTGTTTGACAAAATTGCTTGCTCGCTTAATTTATATACATGAAAATTACAATTACAATAATGATAATAAATGACAGATGCTATTTATAAGGGAGCAATTAAGCAAACACTACTTCTTAAGAGATATTGAGCCTGCTCTACTTGCTATACAATGTATCTAAACTACTTGGGAAGTGAAACATTAAAGATGTCAAGGATAGTGGAACATTAGTGAGGTTTTATTTCCAACAGTTAACAATCCATTGTCGGTAAAAACACTTTTTTATTTTAATATTTTGTTAATGCTAATGATTATACAACAGGAAGTTGTTTTCGCCCCTACATAAATTTTTGAAACACAGGAAACAAAGTGAAAATAAAGGGACCTTTTTGTAATCATCGATGAAATAAAGAAATGAAAATAGAAAAAAGCCCTAAGCTGTATAAATTGAAATGACAGCATGAGAGAAAGATGTAGCTTAAAGCTCACAGGTTCTAATGCAGTAAAAAACCAGCTGAAAGCATTAAAATAATAAATTACCTGTTTTAGGTAGCAGATGACTCCAACATTAACTAATTCTCCGACGTTGCTTTCTTTGCTCTGTGACAGCTTCTCTCCGTCAATCCATTCTGTTGTAAGAACCCTCCTTGATGTATACTTGCTGTAAGTTCTTGGTATTACAACCTGAAAATGAACTGTGATAAGATGCAGGCAATTCCTCTCATGACAATTTTAAACCATGGTAGTCAAATACTTTTTTGAATTGCGTATTGTATCGTGTATTGTAACATACACAAACAAAAAAATATGACTTAAAATATCATTTATAAACTCCAAAATACTTCAAATATCATATATAAACTTCAAGATACTTCAAAACTCGAAGTCATAAACAAAAATAAATAACATAAAGCATCCATAATTCAATCAAAATCAAACATAACTCCAAATTCCAAAATACTTCAAAACTCAAGTCATAGCCTAAAAAGCAAATGAGCAGTGAAACAGAGAAAGAGAGTAGAGAAACGGAGCGTGGAGAAACAGAGGGATAAAGAGCAGATATATATATAGAGAGAGAAATAGAGTATGGTGAACGTGTGGGAATTTGTAAAGAAACAGTGTGGTGGATGTGTGGGAAGTTGTAAAGGATCTACAGAGCGTGTAATGAACTGTGACACTATTACATATATACATAATACAATGATGAACAGATGTACCATACATACAATCATTCACTAGCTAAACATCAAATCAGATGTTTGACCAAAAATATTAAAAATAAACCATCAATCAGTTGCAACAAATTTATAACTCCATTGAATGAAAGTCTAGCCTAATGTTCTCAGTCTCATCATATTGTGAATCAGGAATTGATTAGCCTCCTTAATTATATTTATTAGTTTGTTTCTAAAATAGGCACACAAATCAGAAATTGATTTGTTTGCATTAAATGTAATTATTTGTTGTAATTACTTGTACAGGTTGTAACCTCTATATATGCAAAGGATAACAATGAGAAAGGTATCAAGCCAACCTTGACACATATCATCAATAGGCATATGCAAACAGATCATTGGGCATTAGTAGATGTGAAGCCCTCATAAAAAGCAATATGATCCTATTATAAAAAAACTTAACCTTGTTTCTTTGCTTTTATATTCTTTCATCAAATAAAAACATGTCATTTAGAGTGTGTGTCACACAGAGGAAAGAAAGTAACATCAGTTGGTCCAACACATCAAATGGATCGCTCATGTAAGTCAGAACATGTCCGTTGAGAGCAGGCCATGTAAACTGTTAGAGCAGTTAATTAGTTAGGATGTTATAACTTCAAAATACATAGAAGGAGGCCGATTAATGTGTTGCAGGAAGAGACCAAGCTCTTGAGTCCTAGATAGAGTATTTTATCGTTCTTTATCTTCCTAGGTATTCAGGAGGAACAAATTGTTCCAGATTCCGCCAAGAATTTCTGCTTAGTGTAAATACTGACATAAAACAGATAGTGGATTTGTTTTTGTCGTTTATAAGAAATAAGAAATTATTGGACTCACCTGTGGAAGGTCTTTCTTCATCATTTCGGCGAAACGGTCTCCATTTTCACCTTCATTCACATAGTCTAACTCCTCAAAAAATCTAGCAGCCCACTCGTCAACCAACCCAACCACGTCAATGGAGACCTAGAAAATTAGGTAAAAAGCAGTTTGTTGAGATGAGAACAAATATAATGTGCAATTGATTTAGCATTGCTAAGTAACTAATGTTACTACAACAAAGCCATTTTAATTAAATAAACATATATGACTTTAAGTCTAAGCTCACAAGAATTTAACTTGCCTGAGGAAATTTTCGAAGAGCCAAACCAAGGTTCCGGATAATGAATAAATCAATGGTAACTGTCTCGAGAACAAAAGGTCTTTGCACTTTAACAGCAACCAAATCCCCATTTTCCTTCAGGCGGCCCTTATATACCTGTCCGAGAGATGCTGCATATGTTTCACAAGAAAATAGATACCTGTTGGTTAGTTAATTCAAAAAAACAGCAATGAAAGACTATACTTTTTTTTGACAAAAAAAGACTATACTTTTCTAGTAAGAAGGTAATATATCAAAATGGTCTGGAAAGCTACCGGCGGCAATGGGAGAGGTTGATAATTCAGAATAGACATTTTGCCATGGCTGACCAAGTTCCTCTTCAATTAGAGCCATAGCCACATCATCTGCAAATGAAGGAACCTTCACATTTTATGGAATCCCCCCACACCCCCACCAAGAACAAAAAAACCTCAGAAAAAGAACGAGCTTACAATATCAGAAATGAAAATGCAAATGTGCAACTGCTAATAATTTTCAGTGTTTACCAAAACATCAGACAGCAGTTCTTGTAAGAAGGGTCAAATAGTTTTATCTATCAAAATAAGTTTATGAAAGAAAAGTCACTGCAGAAAGTTTTTTTGGAAATTAGAACATAAACACTAAATATGCATCCAGACAATTGTGTTTCATTTTTCTGAAATGAAGGAACAATAGTTTGCTTCTATGCTGCTCAAATTAACTACAAAAATAGATCACGCTTGTCCAACTAATATCAAGTTATTAACTTTTTTCTCTGGATCACTATTCTCCCTATGTATAACGATATAGATTCATTTAAAAAGGAAACAATGGCATATATAGAAGGGAGCATGCAATGAATGGGTAAAGGAGCAGCAAGCTTACTTTATCACAGAGCTTCTGCAGCTCCGTCATTGCTGCAGGTGACAGTATATCAGGTCGTATACTCAATGCTTGCCCAAGTTTTATGTATGCTGGACCCAAAGATGTCACAATTTCACGTATTTCAATAGCCCTAGCAACTTCATTCTGGTTATGAAAATAGCACAAATAAGCAACCACGGTGAAATATACATCACAAATCAGTTTAAATTATCTAAAAGGATTGATACAGGGTCTTGAAACTTATAAACTCATGTTTACAAAACCAGCTTGTAAGGTGAGAATTGCCCAAGCTTTATAAGCCCCACTAAAACCCAGAACAATGAAGGTGCTATAGGATGCAATGAAGTCAACCCAAATGCCGCAATTAAGGCACCTAAGGGTAGACCGCAATTAGGGTGGAATTTCCAACACAATGTTGTTGTGTAAAATCTATGATTTATTATCATGTCGTTACATACAAAATGTTACGATGCATTAAATTTGATGCTAATTTTCTATAATACTTATATTTGCCAAATATGCAAGAAATTAAAATATATATATATTATGTTATCATGTGCGTTGCACGGGTACTCCGACTAATATCTTATATTTATGCATAATACAAGTTCAAGCTGTAAGCTCTTCCATACGTAACTGGAAACTTCTATTGAAAATTATGAAACCTGTGTACGCAACCCGATCTATCATTCATCTCAAATCAAAACAAATTTATCATTCTAAGAACTGTTTTTCTTTTGTTTATGACTTAAAGACTAGCACGTAACTTGACAATAACAATTTTATTAACAGCTTTCCACTCAACAATTACTTAAAGCGTACGATAGTTAGATCCTAGAAACTAAAGATAGTTTCTGACGGGAAAAGAGAAATTCTTCAATCAAATAACTTCTTAACTTAAAGCCTTAAATCAACATGCCTAATATTAGTTATCGACAAGAGAAGAAACAGAAAGCAACGGAGAATAAAAAAAACCACCGACAATGACCACCATGTCAAGAATGCACGCAAGCTGCTTAGTCTATCTGGACATAGAAAAATTACCTCTTTAACCTTCTTGTTAACCACATCCCATGCAACCCGAGAAAGAAAACCTCCAGCAACAGATAATAACTGCACAATACGAGTTGCAACGGAGCGAGGACGTTTTCCCCAATATGCAGTAATACTGGCTGGATCATACACCAATGGTAGAAATTCACTACTTTCATCTACCTACACAATTGAAAAAATACACAACCACATCAAATAACATAAAATCCAAGAAAAAAAATAGCTCAATAAATATTCAAGCATTATAAATGGAAATGTCGTATATTTATGGAAAAAAATAGAAATATCATAGGAAACTCACAAAAATATCAGAAAATTAGAATTTTGAATTGAGATTTTACTGGATTGACTTATTTGAGCTTATCTACAAACATAAGTTTTGTGAGTTTGTTTGGGAGAGCTTATGAAAACAGCTTATGACATTTTTCACAAGCTGTCTTTAGCTTATTTTCTTACATTATTCAAAGGTAGCTTATTACATTGTTCATAAGCTGTTTTTAGCTAATTTTTGTAAGTTCTTCAAGATAACTTATGAAAACAGCTTATAGCTTGTACTAAAACAATTTAACTTTACTTCATCTTTTATAACATAAGTAGCTTATACATAAGCGTTTATCATAATAATCTGCAAATAAGCTGTTTAATACCTCAACAAGACGTAGTTGAACATCATCCTCAGCAAAAAGCGAATCATTAAGACTCTGACCACGAAGACCTCTCATAAGAGTTGCCAGCTGTTCATCTTCTTCCATTTGCGCTCTGACTCTCTTAATCTCCTTGGAAACATCACCAATTCTCTGAATGCAAATAAAAACACACGTCGAAATCAGCGAATTCGGCGAAATCAGAAGCAGAAGAGTTAGTTAGTTAGTTAGTTTACCCCAGAGACACCATTGACAGGTTTGGCAGGCGGAGACCTTGAAGAAGAACCGTTGACGGTTGTAACCGGAGCAGGTTTAGGATCAGTGGCGACAGCGGAGATACGGTTAGAACGGCGGCGACGGAGAGGGAGGTTTTTGTGGCGGTGAGAATGGGAGGAGCGGAGTAAAGGATCGATTCCGCGGTAGATGAGTTGTGATGATGCTGTATCCATGGTGGAATGCTGTTTACTCTTCTCTCTGCGCTCTGTTTTCTTCTTCTCGTTCTAGAGAGAGAGAGAGAGAGAGAAGGTTTGGAGGGAGTGGTTGTTGTAAAGAAGTGTGGAAGTTGTTGTATGTGTGGTGCGAACTGAGACAAGGTGAACTACTCAAACTTTGTTCCGTTGCTTCACTTTCAGCCGTTAACACCTTATTTATTTCTTGATAATTATTTTCATTTCTTTATATATCACTCACATAACAAATAACAATGCGTTCCCGTTAAGTTTTTTACATTATTCATATATACTCATAATGAAGTCCTTTACGAAAACAAAACTCCTCAAAACTAAATCCTTCCAACAATCCTTCAAAAAAAATAATATTCGTGTAGAAATTGACTTCAAAATATTCGGTTGAAACTCTTTTCACCACTCAAAAGACTAAAGGGTACATTAGAACAATGACTTGTTTTGTTGGGTGATTGTGTACCCATACTTGGCATGCTAATATGGCCACGCGTTTTTCTTTGGTCTACGATTCACTTTTTTTTTTTTTATGGAACTTTTGTTTCTTATTTTCTTTTTATCCTTGTTATATATATTTTATCTAGTAAAATATAACGAATAGTTTTTTTTTGTGGAGAAAAACGTGCTTAGAGCATTTCATTAATCATAATAGTTTCAATACAAGTGGGTATATCAAAATAAATGGCGGGACTAGCGGAAGACGTGGCTGCTCGTGCAAGAGCATGAGCCACCGCGTTGGCTTGTCGCCTAACAAACTCCACCCGAGAGTTAGAATATAAATTGCGAAACAAAGAACGACAAGAAGAAATAATACAACCAAATTCATACAAGTCGTTCCGGGTAGCAAGGAAGACATCAACAGTTAACTTAGAGTCTGTTTCAAAGTCCACACTATCCATCTGCATGTCACTCAGCCATTGCAGCGCAGAATGCAACCCTAAAGCTTCTCCCACATCCACCGAAACAGTACACGGATATATGATAGTCCTGGCCAAGACAAAAATACGATCCGAGTCACGAACACAAATGCCAATACCTGTACGGTTATGGTGAGAAGAGAAAGCTGCGTCGATATTGCATTTATATCTACCTGGCATGGGGGGCTGCCACAAAATTCTAGCGTGGTGATGCGATGTGGAGGCTCCTGGAGGTACAGCCGATGCATGCTGGGGAGGTGGAGTAGATGCACGGACATCCAGAGGGTTCGCCAGTTGTCAATCTGTAACCATATTCCTAGCACGGTCTACAACCACAGCACTTGTCTCGGTGACATTGTCCCAGACTCTAATGTTGCGGTGTTTCCATAGACTCCACAAAACCGTTGATAGGCGTTGAGATAACTCGACAGACAAATTCTCGAGAAGAGAGAAAATAGCATCCGTAACGGAAGCCGTGTGAGAGAGGGCGTGTTGCACCGAGCCCCACAGACCGGTTCTGTTCCACACTTGTATAGAAAAAGGACAACCAAAGAAAACATGCAAGAGGTCCTCATGATCAGAGTCACAACTCACGCAGTTAGTGGGACAAACTACTCCTTTATCTAACAAGCGGATACGCGTCGGTAGACATCCTCGGCACATACGCCAAATTAAATTTTTAACCTTCGGTGGGACTTTAAGATTCCAGATACCAGACCAATATCCCGGTCGCCATAGGTAGGAGGAATCAATTAATTCGGTGACACACAGCCTATAGGCACTACATACTGAGTAGCGTCCGTGCCTTTCTGCTTTCCAAAGAATTCGATCGTCCTCAACCTGAGCAATAAGAGGCGTGTGGAGTATTTTATTTGCTATATCCACGCTAAAGACCTGTCGTACAACCTGTTCATTCCAGTTTTTATCATGTAAATTCATTAGACTACTAACAGCAAAGTTATGGACAAAATGAGCACCTGGAGTATCACTACTAATAAACTCCCCATTCGACAACCAAGGTTCGTTGAGAATGGGAATTGTCGTACCTGAACCTATACTCCACCGCGCTCCCCCACGCACTATGAATCTAGCACGCATAATACTGCGCCAAACATAGCTCGGGCTATGGCCAACAGTAGCTGTAAGGT
>Ga0228710_1003449_pt1 | contig 25152 bp, 16 predicted proteins | sample MedpolnodulmetaG_FD_177995 | JGI IMG/M metagenome (GOLD analysis project Ga0228710, IMG submission 177995) | Root nodule microbial communities from Medicago polymorpha collected in Santa Monica, California, United States - pink nodules | ecosystem: Host-associated > Plants > Roots > Nodule...
ATATATTCTGAAAAATAATGATTTTTTTTAAAATTAAAATTTTTGTAAAAGAACAAGAAATTAGATTTTTTTTTTAAATTTATAATTTATTTTCGAAAATTATAAATTTATATCTTTTGAAAATATAATTGTCATTATTTTCGAAAAAAATTTAATATATAATTTTCAAATTAAAAAAATCTATTTTTCGAATATTTAATTTTCAAATTTTTTTTCAAAATTTTTAATTTTAACAGTTTTTTGTCAAAAAATTATGTTTTCGAAAATTTTAATTTTCAAGGTTTTTTTTTCAGATTTTTTTTTTCGGAAAAGTATTTTCAGATTTTTTTCAGAAATTTTTTATGATTTTTAAATTTAAAAAATAATTTCCATAATTTATTTTAAATTTTAATTTTTTAATTACGTCGACTGCCACGTCAGCTCCACGTGGCAAAAGTTGCACAGTCAGCAACTGCCACGTGGCCAAAACCATGCCAAGTCAGCCATGAAGTGGGGACAGGGACCTTTTTCAAACAAAAAATTTTTTACAGGGATGTAATTCAAATTTTTTTTTTCGCAGGGACGAAAATTAAAACTAGCCCAAATTACAGGGACGATTATCATATTTAAGCCAAAAATAAAAACTCTCTTCTTTTTAATGTCCTGCCTTTTGTAAAAAAACAAAAAAAATCTTTGCCTCTCGGCATTCTCATACTTCATGGAATCATAACAACACTTGCAATGTAAATCCCCACTTTTTTAATAATCATATCTATCAACTTTAATTTGAGCATTCCTTTTTCAACAAAATAAAAAAAAAAACTCATTATTTTGATGACATTTCTAAAATATATCAACATTACAAAAAAAGCTAGTTGTCTCATTTCTTGGTGGAGACTAGTGCTTGGGTTCTTGCAAAACGATGTGGATTGGTGTGTGTCTTGAATTGAGTTTTGTTTGTTGTTATTAATTTTTAGTAGACTTGCTAGATCAAGCTCTAATTCACTGTTTTGTGTCTTTATCTCACTCCTCTTACAAGGGTTCGGCAAGGAAGTGAACGAACCTGAACTTGAATTTTGAATTTGTTGTGTATAGAAAAAAAAAGGGTCAGAGATCTGATTTGAAAATCAAGATAGAGCGAGAGATTAGTCGTCTTTCTTTGATGAATTTCAAAGAGCATCTCTTTGAGGAAGGTGAAAGAGGAATCTAATTTTGTGGCATGTGAAGGTTAAGTAAGGCAATGACTTATTGGACAGATGTGTTGTGACTCGTGGTGTGGGTTGTTAAGGGATGTTGGTTGCTGGTGATTTCAATGGGTTGTGTTGATAAAGAGAAATTACGAAGGGAGAGAGAGAGAGAGAGAGGGAGAGAGAGAGAGAGAGATTGCAAGGCGTGTTGTGAGATAAGCGGTTGCCTGTTTACTCGCTAACAAAAAGTGAGACTTGTCGTCCTAAATGAGCGAGTGTTTTTTAGCGAGTGCTGAAGCAACTATGGCTAGCAGTTCTCAATGAGTTAAATCATAGTTGGTTAAAGCAAAAGGTTGGTAACTCAATTGATTTGAACTAAAATTAAAGAAGTGGGAGGTCATGCTTAAGTTTAACTCATACTTATGAGAAAAAAAATAGTAATATAATAATTAATTACTAACAATCTCTCTTTGTACATCTAATAAATGGGATACATAACTTTTTGTGTAATTATTTTCAATATACCTAAATTATCATTAAATCTTGTTTGTTTGTTAATCCCCGAATTTAAACAGTAGATGTTATTGAATGAATCAAATGTTTAGATGTGGAAGTGCTCATCTTGACCCTGATGTGTTTTTTTTCAATAACAAATGTTAGTAATTAGTTGTTAGATTAAAGTTTTCTCATTTATCCATGTTTGGACCCATAGCCTCCAACGCCTTTAACCATTAACTTAAAAGCTTGATTGCATGTTTGGTCCCCTATGTTTATTTTAGGTTTCAAGTTGTTATTTATATCTTAAAAGTTTCAAGTTGGTCCCTTATGTTTTAAAAGTTTCATTTGGTTCAAAATGTTACTCATATTGGAATAAGTTAGTCCATTCTGTCACTTGATCGTTTAAAGATTCATGTTGACAGTATGAGTGATGAAATTTAACTTATTTAGAAAATTAGTTTGAAAACATTTTTTTTGTTTTATTAAACTCAATATCATGTCGTGGAAGGGACTAACTTATTACAATGTGAGTAACGTTTTGGACCAACTTGAAACCTTTAAAACATAAGGGACCAACTTAAAACTTTTAAAACATAAGAGACAAACTTGAAACTAAAAATAAACGTAAGGGGTCAAACATACAATTAAGCCTAACTTAAACTAGTTGACCTACCCAACCTCTGCAGTGTGTATTATAAAAATACTAAAATATAGCAACTAATAATTTGATTGAATATATCATAATAGATTCAAATACTCTTTGAATTGATTCATGAAAGCGTCTAGAGCCTAAAATCATATCAATCATTAATGTGTCTACAAAGATTGTGACCTAATTGTAGTTATTCGGCTAAACTCACATGAATGTGTGTGAAAAAGTGATGGTAGCCTTGTATGCAAGACACCCCATGTCATGCATTACTCCTTTAACTTATAATGATTTATACTCCATCCGCACATCTTCTCTCTGTGATCGTGCATCACGAGTTCTAGTTGTCTTAGTTATTTCTTAGCATGAAACAAGAAGTGTCGATTTTTTAGATTCACACCATGCATTAATCTTGAGGTTGAGTTGTCAATTTTTATTGGCTTTGACAGGTTATAACATTTGTAATACCTTAGAGGAAGATGAGACCTTTCGAAACCACGAAGGATTAGGCTAAACTAATTTTGATTCTTCTTGTTTTGACTGGTCACACATTCAACTCATTCTTAATTTGGTTTGTAGAACGTTACTGAATAACAACTTAAAATATTTTTGAGTCTAAACAAAAATAAATAAACATTAAAACGTGTAAATGCACTTAGGTTCAACTTGTTTAGTTACTCTACAAGAGTTTCCACTCCCACACACGCTCCTTCTCCCCCCACAGTCTCCCATCTCTCTCTCTCTCCCTCTCTCTCTCTCTCTCTCTCTCTCCCTCCGTGTGTGTGTTAATTCGTAGTCACGCGCAACAGTCAAAGATTCAAGTACCACCATGTATTCTCTATTGACACTCCCTGATTCCTTTTCCCTGTCCAACACAACCACTAGTCACGAAATTCCTTCATACCTTTAACATCTTATCACGACGTTTAACTTCCCTACCTTCAAATCTTGTTTGTTCCTCCTCCCTTTGCCAAGTCTTTCACAGTGCCACTCGTATTATGAGCTTGTTGATAGTTCCTCCATGTTAGAGTCGATAACTCATGGATCCATAAAAGATTTCTTATACTTCTCTGTCAATTACCCAACCTTAATCACATATGTGTTTGAGGTTTCTCTCATCGTGCACCTTTTCTCGTTGTATGTTCTCCTTGAAATTGTTGCATCGTGGCCACTTTTTCTACCCTTTTATGTCCCTCTGTTGAGCCACTCATTATGATGGATTGGAGAGAAGGCGACGAGAAAGTGGGAAGGCGAGAATGAAGGCGGTAGCATCGTTGGATATGGACGAAGAGAAAATTTGATTGAATACTTTTTCGGCAGCTATAACAAGATTTTGTTATCCGACTATGGACAAAAAACGGAGTGTAAGCAACACTATATTTTTAACACCATTTCTAACACTCACTATCTTATTGGATGAAATCCACAAATATCTTACCATTTAAAAATGGGTTTAACAAAAAGTGTTGGAACTCACATAAATTTTACCAAATAAAATAACGATGTTAGAGAGTGGTACTTGCATTCATTTGAACACGATGTTAACATCAAAGTTTGACCCTCGTCTAAAAGAGTTATCTAATCTAATCAATAAATAAAGGAAAACTCCAACAACTACGCCCCGACCCGTGTTTATTTGACCCTCTCCTCTCACATTTATACCATCAACCAGTTAACGGCTCTTTTCACACATGAATTCATTGATTTCGTGTTCCATCCAGATAAGAGCAATGACGAAGAGAAAAAGATCACCCTCAAAATCACTACCTCCTTCTCTTCCACCTTCAACACCACCAACACCCCAAACCCAAACCCGCCACTCCACCAACCTCTCAAAATCCCGGGTGTGGATCCCTCTCAACATAACCCGACAAGAACTCTCCTTACCTCTCACCTTCCCCACCGGTCAAACCTTCCGCTGGAAAAACACCGCTCCTTCTCAATTCACTGGCGTCGTTGGGTCCCACCTCATTTCCCTCAAACACCTCCAAAACGGCGATGTTTGCTACACACTCCACTCCCAATCCTCCTCCTCTACCAATGATTGCAAAACGGCATTGCTTGATTTCTTAAACGCGGATGTTTCTCTTGCTGACACGTGGAAGGTGTTTTCGGATTCCGATGAAAGATTTGCGGAACTAGCGCAACATTTGAGTGGTGCTAGGGTTTTGAGACAAGATCCTTTTGAATGCTTGATTCAGTTTATGTGTTCTTCTAATAATCATATTAGCAGAATTACTAAAATGGTTGATTACGTTTCGTCTCTCGGGACTTACTTGGGTTGCGTCGAAGGCTTTGATTTCCACGCTTTCCCTACTCTTGAACAGCTTTCGTTGGTTTCTGAACAACAACTCAGAAATGCTGGTTTTGGTTACAGGTTAGGTTTAGTTCATTCAATAGCTATAATAAATAACTGTTATTAGTTTCATGTGAATGTTAACGTGGTTGTTGTTTTCTTGATAGGGCTAAGTATATAACTGGCACTGTAAATGTTTTGCAATCAAGACCTGAAGGTGGGGAAGAATGGCTTTATTCTCTTCGCAAATTGGAGCTTCAAGATGTAATATCTGAACTTTCCAAGTTACCAGGAGTGGGTCCTAAAGTGGCTGCTTGTATAGCTCTTTACTCACTTGATCAACACCATGCAATTCCTGTTGATGTTCATGTTTGGCGGGTAAGCTACTTTCTATTTATCACCACCTATCAATAAGCTGGGCAATTTCTAATGTTATAATAGAATGGGATGTGAAAATGTGCAATCTTGGAGAATATATTTGAATGTATGTTAGCAAGACAAATTTGATAGCAAAAGGGTAAATTTATGTTATCATTATTTTTTTTCGTGGTTTATGAATGGTAAGACTAGACGGGATATGATTAGGAATGACAGCGTTAGAGAGAGAGTTGGGGTAGCTCCTATAGTAGAAAAATGGTATAAAACAGGCTTAGGTGGTTTGAGCACGTAGAGAGAAGACCTGTAGATGGTGTAGTACGAAGAGTAGATCAGATGCAGGAGAGTCATATCAGAAGAGGTAGAGGAAGACCTTGAAAAACTATAAGAGAAACTATTAGGAAATATTTAAAGGTTAATAAATTGGATCCAAATATGGTTTATGATAGAACATTATGACATAATTTGATCTATGTAGCCGACCCCACTTAGTGGGATAAGGCTTGGTTGTTGTTGTGTATTATTTTTTTTGCGGGTTGGAGGGTTTCATTACAGATTTAGAAGAGTGAATCTCCTCTGTCAATTAGATTATTTTATTTATACGTTTTCTTTTGCTATCATTGATGCATATCTGGTTATCAAATCTTGTAGAATTTTATGATTGGATTGTTGTTTTGGTTTTATTATTTTCAAACTTGGGCAAGATTGCCCAAAAGTATATCTTACCCGAGCTTGCAGGTTTCAAGTTGACACAGAAACTTCACAGTCGTGTTGCAGAGGCTTTTGTAACAAAATATGGTAAATATGCCGGCTGGGCTCAAGCTGTTCTATTTATTGCTGAGTTGCCTTCACAAAAGGCCATTCTACCTTCACATTTGAGGGCTACCAAACAGCAGAGTCCAACAAAGATAGAAAACAGTGAAGAAGAAATTGGTAAGAAAATATCTGTAGTTGTTTGAACTTTGATGTTATAATTTAGGTGTTCGATTATGCGGCAAATATTTACTTTTTACTTTTTCTTTTCTCGATTAGAGTGACATATACGGGTTGAGTCTAAGGCTATACATGCTGGAGACTCGGGCGTGACACACCACAATCAAGATTTTGAGATAAAACATGGTGATATCACATTGCTGAGTGATGAATGAGGGGTGCAGGTTCTTCTACTATGCATATTGTTAACAGCTCTTTCCCTAACCTTCAATTTTAGTCGACACAGAGGTGGATAATGAACTATCAGTAGAAAACATGGTTGAAGCAGAGGTGGACAGTGAACTACTGGCGGATGACTTGGTCCTTGCGAACATGGAAGATGAATTTTGTTGGCAGAGTAAGTAGTGGAGATGGACGTGTAGGTCATAGTCAATAACAACTTGAATCAGCTGTGGATAGAGCATGAGCAACACCGTGTCTGTTCTGCTTTCTCTTCTTCCCTTACTATGATTCTGTTTTCATTTCTTTTATATTTGTGATTAATAGGGATTACGGATGATAGAGTGAAGATGCAAACAGACCAGGGGAGAATTCACGGCTATTGACGTTGACCTGCATGTCCATGTCCATGTCCATTGTTTTATCCTCCAACAATTTCATCGTTTACTTCAACCATGTCTTCCGCCAATAGTTCATTGTCCACCTCTGTGTCGACCACACATTCCTTGCATTTGATTAGTTTCAGATTGATTTGTTGTAATTGATATTCTGCATCTTTCTTCTTCATTGGGGGAAAGATTTATTTTCCCATTTCTTGCCATATGACAAGATTTTTTTCTTTCCGTTTAAATAAACACTTAAGCAATTGATTATGAACTCTGATATTAGCTCCCTCAAATTAAAGAGGCTTTGCCTTTGCTCTTTTTGTTGTGTAAACATGTTACTTCCCTGTACATGTTCTTTAATAACAAAGTCTATATATATACTCATTCTCAAGCCTATATGTACATGTTTATGTTTAAATCTGCATATACATATTACATGATTCTCAAACACTTTTCAAGACAAAGTATATGCAAACAATTCCTGCAAGGAACAGTAGTTTAAAAGTCAAATTTCCAAGAAGAAAGCTAGCAAGATAATTGCTTATTTTTGGGTAATACTTATTCCAGGGAATAGTAATATTTGAACAACCATTATTGACAACTTTGATAACAACTTCATTTTCCTTAGAGGCTTTAACATTTTGGGTAATACTTATTTTAGAGGCTTTAACAAAGAAAGGGTGTCATTAACTCAACCACGACCTGATTCACCCCTGGTCTATGAAGCACGGACACCTCTAGGACTAGGCGTGCCGCGGTGTCCGACACGCGTCAGTGTCCGACACTCCTATGACACCCGTACGACACGTGTCAAACCGGTGTCCTAAATAATTGATTTTTTCTTTACTTCGACACAACTACGATCGGTGTCTGACATCCATATAACACTCATACGAGCCGTATCGAACAACTCAAACAGATATCTAAAACAATTTTTATTTACTCTTGCTTCCTCACACCGTAAATACAAGAGTTATATATGTTTTGAGAAATGTTGATCAATCAGTGGTTTTAGACATTATAGTTGATTATATGGTTTAGCTTTTATGATAGTAGATGAATAAATAAAGATCAAATACTATGATATCTTGTTGTAGAATTTTTTCTAATGACATAAATTGCTCAAGTTAGATGTTTATATATGTATTTTAATTTTCATTCTAGAACGTCTTTAAATAAATTAACATACATGTAACGGTGTCTGTGTCCTATATTTTTTACATTAGCGGTGTCGACGTGTCCGTGTCAGTGTCGTGTCAGGTGTCCGTGTCGGAGTCTATGCTTCATAGCCCCTGGTTATACGGGCAGCACATGGGTGACATAGAATTGGTGACATTGGTCAACCACAATATCACAAGTGGCGTTTCTCTCTCTCTCTTTCACAAAGATTGTGATTGACCAATGTCACAAATTTTATGTCACCCAAGTGCTGCCCCTATATATACTCATCCATCCTCGATACTATTCAACATCATTAGCTTTATTTTACGTCACGTCAACCATCACAGAAACCACCTTAAAAGTTAAAACCCTATTTGTTCCCATTTCTCAATTACTTTTAACAATTTTAACAAAAATATTTCTTCAATTTCACGTGATGCATTCGTGCTCCTTAGAATAGCTCTCTTGAGCCCCAAGCCTCACGTTTTATCTTTAAAAATCGAAAGTCATAATATATGGACTCTTTTCCATGCACCAGTAACTAAACTATACTGCCTTGATTATTATGATCTAATACTAATCCTAAATATATTATAATGAATCATGCTATTTTGTATTCTTACGACGGAACAATTTTGCGTTGATATGAACATTATTTTGAGTTTTGACTTTAAAAACAATCGAGTGCATGACTTTTACGGCAGAATTACTGCATTAAGTTGCTTAACATGTTAGTGGAGTATTCTCCTATTATAATTTAATTTGACTGTTGTACAAAAAAAAATTGACTGTTCTCTTTAGTATGTTGCATAGTTAATTTCTTTTAGCAGTTTAAGGATGACAAATACCAATTCACATTAGCAGTTAATAAGGATATTGAAAATTCCTTTTGGAAAAAAGGACATCAAAGATTCCTCACAACTGTAATAACAAAGACTATGCAAACATCCTTTAAAAAAAAAATGACTATGCAAACATATATCTTTCCTTTAGCTATACCCGTGGCTCTTTGCTTGTAAGATAAACCCTTTTAGAGTGACCCTGAAGCCAAATAATGATATATCAATTCTATGATACATTTTTATTCGTATGACTGAACACAGGGCACTCTTGTATAATGTTTACTCATGATGTGCAATCTTTTAAACGGAGAGGATGTCAATTCTTGATGTATACTGTGTCTAGAGTGATTCCTAAGGGGTTCCCAGTTTCTTCTTCAAGTATAACAAGTAGGTTCCCGGTCGATTTCAGGAAGGAACGTGGTATGTGATACCTGAATAAAAATATCAGTTGTGAGTAAATAAATGCTTGGCATAATTATGTATGTACCAGTGTAAAATCTGAATTTCAAACCGTGTAGAAAAATAGAAAATTGTTCCAATGCAATATACTTTATAAATATCTGTTATTTGTGTTTGAAAAACTATCTACTTTTAAGAAAATGACTATTTGGAACACCTAAATGGAAAAGAAAATGTTGAGAAAAAAAAAATCTTTGGCTACTCATTATGAAAAGGAGCTATGCAATTATCAAGTAACTGTACTTATCTTCTGTGTTTAATTATATAATACCTTTTCCATGGTTTAGAAACATTCTACATCTTTCATGGTCATATTTTACTTTTTAAATAAAATAAATACATCATATCTTAGTGTGTTTTGTCACTCTGGGCATAGAAACATACCATTGTTGTGAAGGAGTTCCATCTGGTTTGTGGAAAGATACCCAATATCGTCCAATACCTTGGCCATTAACCCAAGCAAGTCCCTTTCCCATAGAACCAAGGTTAAGCACTACAGGATCGTTGCCAGCTGGTGCATCGAATGTGGTCTGTCGCCCAACAGGTAAATAAATATCAGTGCATCATAAATATTTTTTTTAACGAAAAATGTTAGTAATTAATTGTTAAATAATATTGTATACAAATGCTTGGCAGTTATGATGGTGAAATAGTTTACACCTTCATCCCCTGCCCAATCCTTAGAATGATTGAGATAGAATCTAGCACAAAAAAGTAGGAGAAACAAGAAACCAAGGTCTTTAAGAGATTGGGTTGGAGTTTGGACTCCCTCCAAGATTATCTATGAATTTTTGAGGAAAAATAATGGAACAACAAAATTTTAATGATAATAAATTACCTGATACCATGTGAGTGGTTTAGTAGAGCTTTGAAAACTTTTCCACTGAACTTTACTTGATCCACTGACTGAATAGATTTGCAATTTTTCTCCTAACAACCCAACCTTCATTCAAAAATTCAACATCAGCATGTAGTGGACAACATTTTGTTTAAATGATTAGCAATCAGAGCTGATGATTCAAACACACTTCTAATTCTTATACATTTTAAGCGTTGGATAATGATAGTTTAAAGAGATTGAATATGAAAAATTGTGCTCAAAGAGTAAAGTTGTAGAAAAAGCAATGCTAATGAAACATGATTGATAATTGTGATATCATTTAAGTCTACTAAATCAATATCTCATTATGCAGAGATAATCACCTGATATCCCCATGAGTAACTACTGAAATCTCTTCCTTGGACTTCCACTTTACGCAAACCAGCAACGTTGGTCTCTAGAAATGCTCCCGAGTTCTTCATGTAAAAAGAAGTACACATTTCATGTAATCCATAATCTTATTTTGGCTATCATATTTTCTAATGTCTATTTGTATGATTCTGCAAGAAATGTCTAATTGTATGATTCTGTAAGAGCATGCTCAAACTATACTTCACTAATAGTCCATAGTCTTGTGATCTCAAATTTAGGTAGAAGAAACTTCTCAAATGGAATAAGCATGCATGCATCTTTAGAATTGACAAATACTATGAAGATGGTTCAATGTGTAATTTTTGTAACTTATTAGTGGTTTTCTTTGCTTGCTGATGATGAGTAAAAAGGAAAGCTTAACAATTAAGACAATTACCGGCAATCCCACTGTTGCACTAAGTATGGAGATGTTGTTCATCCCGTTTATCAGATTGACATTTTTCTCCATTGTAACTTGCGTATTGTTGCGACTTCCATGTGCAGAACCTACAGTTAAAAAAATGTATAGATCCCAAATATTAACATGTCAAATTGTACAGTGAAATATAAAGTATACGATTGATGTAGAATAGAAAGGAAAAATATGTGTTAATTCTGAAGCCATATTTGTGTCATAGCCAAGTCTTTTGCCCAAAGATGTTTTCCTCCTATCCTAAGAAACATGATCCTCAGAAATGAGATTTAGTGCTTGCCTGTTAAAACTCCATTGATGAATGAATGCAAAACATGTCCTTGACTGTATATACTAAGAACAGATTGTGCATTAGGAGATTTGTTATTAAACCTGCACCATCAACATGTCAACAAGCATCTTAGTAAGGAATAAAGTATTTATGCTTACACTTACAGCAAACATTCTTTAGTGCAGCTGGCATTAAGAAATTGTGTTGTTATTACCTGAAAGTGTACCACATATAGTCAGACGTATCTTTTGCTGTGCTGATTTGATCTAATAATGTGTCTGCTTTTATCGAAGCATCAGCAAAATTAGGGATGGCTTCTGTATACACTTTCCAATTTTCAGCTGAATTGAACTGTGATCGTGGTTTCATTGCTCTGGCGTTATTCTGTATACTCACCTACACGAACATAAAAAATATGAAACACCTTTCAGTTTCACTACCTAACTTTTATTTGTGTAACTCATCGATTTTAAAAGTAATGGTCAAATCAAGTAAAGCAGGCTAGAAAGAAGAGAAACTCGTTGTTTCTTTAAAATCAGTGATAAAGTATGCATTGAACATTCGATTTTACCTTGCCAGTGTTGAAGACTACATTCTTGCAGCCTGGTAGGATACTGATTGATTTCCCGGGCAATTGATACGAAATATTTTGAAATTGGACTGTGACATCCCTTGATCCACTATTTTCCAAGAAGGCAGCACATTCTGTGGAACTTCTGAAAACATAAGCCTGCAGAAAAAGGTGAGAAAAATTATTATCTGATTAGAACCATAAGACTCAAATTATAGGTTTTTTTTTTCTTTCTGTTTCCTTTTATTTAAGCAGTACTAGTTAAAAAAATTGCGGAAAATATGTCCAGGAAGATTCATTCTTAATTACTTGTTGCTCTGAACCTAAGCTGAAGGTGGTTTGAGTTCCATCAAGTAGAGGTTGTGAACATGACTTGATTGCAGTATGTAGCTCCTTAAGATGTCCCCATTTTGGTTGTCTAACCAAACCTGGTTACGTTAGCATAGTCAGTCACATAACAATGGTTCAATATTTGCAATTTTATCAGATAGAGAAAATAAAAAACCATACCATATTCATCCAGTGGAGCCTCATCATAATAAGCTGTTATTATGAAAGCCGAGGCCAATCTATCAAAATTGGTTCCTCCATGGTACTGCATCAAATCCGTCAAGTGAGTTACCAAGAAAAATAAGCAGAAATTCAGCTAAGTTGAAAAAGAAGGAGGAGCAATTATAGACAGTGATGATACCATGTAATAATTGACATAACTTCCTTTCTTTGCTATGAACAAGGCAACATTATAGGCAATGTCTGAAGCTGATCTCAAGTATGGTGCTCCACCAAAAGGTTGTAAACTTCAAATTAATTCAAACGTTAAATAAATGACATTAGTCTAGTAAGATAAGATAAACTGCGGTTTTGGAAACTGTAATGTAAAATTGCACAAGAACATACAAACTAGTCCAATTCTCTGTCCATAGTGAAGGCTTGTTAGGTGAGTTTGGCCCCTTAAAGTTTCTCCCACACTGCATGCCATTGCATGCGTTGATCTGCATATTATATGCATAAGTTATTCACGAGTTCTTCTGAACGATTCGACATTAGCTAAAACTCATAAACTACTTAAGTCAAACCACTTGATTAAACAACCAGCAATATAAAATAGAGGGAGCGTGCTAAATCCATCCATGTTAAATAATATTTGAGAGACTGACCACTGGATCAGGAGCATCATCTTGTTTGCACATCATCCAAGGCACACCGGTTTGAAGTCCCACGGCCATTTGAGCAGCCCAACGAATATAAGGCAACCCATTCTCTTGAAACTTACTTTGAATGCTACCATATTCATTCTCAATCTGCATGGATCATAAGCAATTCGTAAGTACCAACAAAAACAATTCCAGATATATGTACTGGCAACTCTTGATGTTGCATTGAAGTTTAAACCTGGGATAGTATGATAGGTCCTCCTTGTGAAGCAAAAAGATTGGCTGATTTCATCATGTTGATTATTTTGGTAGTGAATCTTTGCATGTGAAACTGTCATTAAGAAAAGGTTAGTTTATGAATAATCTATTAAGTAGTGCCAAAAATTGAATGGATGGAAGGAAAACAAAAGTTATTGGTACCTTGAATTGATCATTGTCAGTTCTAAATACAATTCCAGGAACATCATGTAACCATAATGGTAGACCCCTACACTAAAAAAATGAGAGTTAATTTATTTTAAAATGTAGCAATGGAAAAAATTTGGTATGAATATTAATAGATAATGCTTTATTTAGAATTATTTCTTGTGCTGAAAATTAAATTTGTTGGTGGTCTTACCCATAGGTGCATTCACTCTCAATGTATGGTCCAATTCGAAGGGTCACATATAAACCTTGTGCTTGAATTTCTTTAATGAATCCCACTAAATCAAACCTTCCACTAAACTCATACTGCAAAAGCAGGTCAAAAATCACAACCATGCATTTTGTTTGCAATTATAAAAAATGTTAGACATTACACTCTCTAACATATATTTTTCAACACATTTTTATCTATTAGTTGAAATTTATGTGTTCCGCCAAATTTACGTGAGACTCACATGATTTAGTGGGTGCCACTGAATTTCAACCACTAAGAAGTGTATTGCTAACATTTCTATTGTAAGTAATAAGCTCAAAAATAAAATAGATGATAAAACTTAAGGAAGAATTATATTCATGCACAAATGAGGTTACCTGGCCTTCTTGAGGCTCGTGAAGATTCCAAAACACGTAAGTTTGTATCACATCTAATCCTCCTTCTTTGGCTTTAGAAATTAAGTCAGGCCACATCTGTTAAAATGATTCTTTTATTATGCATAATGACATAAATATTGGAACCCATAAGGCATAGACCAAGACAATTTGAGAATGAAACCAAATTCATACAAATTATGTAAGACGTCATTTTGAAGAATTATTTCGGTACGTACATAGAACAAGATAATTTGAGAATGAAAACAAATTTTCACAAATTATGTAGACGTCATCTTTGAAGCCTTTTTGGGTAACGTACATTTTTTAAGCAATACTCGATCGGTGCATATAGTTTAAAGATGATTTAACTTTTCCTTTTTCTATTGAAAAAGATGATTTAACCTTTGAACTTACTTAGATGATTAAATTTGATGCATGCCACCCACTTTATGGTCAAACATTCTTATCTAACACGATTGTAAGGTCTATGATAACTAGTGCAATTAAGGACGTAAACCAAAAATATGCTACACCTTATTTTTAAAAACATTAAGTTGACCCTTAATTCTAATTTTTTCCTTGTTAAACAATTAGTTTTGCCAAGACGGCAAGGCCAGTAAACAAAATAATTAAATAATATTGGAGGACAACCTAGATTCACTGAGAAATTAAAACTCATCCATCCTAATCTTAATTAATAATAGCTCAACTCCAAACAAGATCGATCAAGTCAAATCTCATGATATATATAACTGACAATTGGAGAGAAAGTAGACCCCGATAATATAGTTTACCTAATATCATACTAATCACATTCACATAATTTCAGAAAAAGGAATATCATACTCACATAATGGTCAAACAAAATATAATTAAAAACTCTTTCTCAAGGGCCTCACCATGTGAAACATATATACACATGACATAGCAATAACAATTGAGTACACACAAGTGATGCCACTATGGCAGTTGCCATCAATGATAAAAACATGAGAACGAAGTATATATTAAATTAATTAGTATAAGTATAAGTAGTATACTTCATAAATAAAATTAGAACCCCATGTTACACACATTATTGTAAAGAAACACAGCTTGTCATGTCAGTTTGTGCCTTAAGTGCTTTAAGTTTCAGCTTGCAGTTAGAATTAGAATTAATAATTGTGTCAAGCTTGATTTTATCGAGTAATACTCCCTCTCGAATGAAATACAAGTAAAATTAAGTCATAGTTTTTGGAGGAATATAAGCAAAATGGGAATGTATCCCATTTTGATTTGTTAAAAAAAAAAAAACTTTTTTCTTCCTTAAAAAAACAATTTTTTTCTTTATTTTAACTTTTTTAATTTTCTAATGACCAAATTTATTAATCATATATCATAATTTAGACAGTAGACTGAATTTAAGAAAATTTTAACAGTTCTTTTTTCTTTATTTTAACTTTTTTAATTTTCTAATGACCAAATTTATTAATCAAATATGCTAATTTAGACCGTTGACTGACTTTAAGCAAATTTTAACAATTCTTTTTTCTTTATTTTAACTTTTTTAATTTTTTAATGACCAAATTTATTAATCATATATGATAACTTAGACAGTAGACTGGATTTTTTTTATTGAGATGACAAAATTTAAATGATCAATTACGTCTCTTAATATGCATAATTTGATGAATTTTTGTTTTATAATTCATTCAAAGATGGAGTGCAAGTTATATTTCCTACCTAATAAGGACAATGAGAATAAGATGATTCCCTCCCTCGTCTCTGTCTCTTTTTCTTACATATGTTTAATTATTACATTTATGCCAGCTTTGTTCTTAACCCCTAGCTAAAATTAAACATACAATAAAATATGAGTGCTTATCATATGGATCTTTGAGAAAAGAGTAAAGTGATTCTTTGAAGTTAGCTTTATAGTTTATACAATCTTTTATTACTTATGAAGAAAACTTAACGTTACCTCCCAAAAAAAAAAGCTAATAACACAGATGAAACATGCAGCATTGAACAAAAGTACAAACTTTAGTACCAAAAAAACACAAGATATGTATGACTTGAACGTACCTGAGGAGTGCTACGAGGATAGTGAATTGAACCAGAGAAGAGGATTTTATGATGGCCGTTAATGACTAATGATGTTCTGTCGTAGGTAACATTGCCACCATGGACCGTGCAAAGAGACACGGTTAAGATTAGTGCATGTAATAAACAACGCCACCACTCTCCCATGGTTTTGATTTCACCAACAAAAGTAAAGAATGTTTCTGAAACTCGTTTTCTTTTTCAAGTTTTTGCTAGAGAGAGATTACACTCACTCTCGCTCAGTATTGTGTTAGAATTGTGATTGTAAACAGCCTTTTATATTGAGTTGGCGGTATAGGGATTTGTTTTTGCTGCTGTGGCAAAATACCACAGTTTCACGCAGTTTTTAATCTCAACCGTTTATCTGAGATCGAACGGTTATGATTTAAAACTATGACTTTTTAATTAAAACGATCTCCACCATAAAGTATTGATCTGACGGCTAATATGGGTTACAACACCCTGCTGTAGCAACATCAATCCTATTCCGGTGGTCTGGTGGCTAACTACAAATTATTCTAGTATATAATACTCCTTTGGTCTTATTTATAAGAGAAAGTTAGGTCAATAAAAGTTAATGTATTTGAACTGAATTTTGAACCAAATATATCAACTTTTTTTGACCAAATTTTCTCTTATAAATATGACTGGAGGTAGTATTAGAGAATATTTGTTTAGTATTTTTAAGTTTTGTAGGTAAATTAATTTAAAATTGACTCATATATCTTGGTTGATATCGATATTGTTTTTTTTTTTAATGAAAAAAAATTATATATGGTAATGAAATAATTAAATCTTCTATTTGAGGGAAAAATAATTAATAAATATATGATTTGTTTTTAAATTGATAGGATCTTCCTTAATTTTTTTTTGATCGGATCAGTATTTGATAATGAAATAATTAAGAGTAAATTACACTCCTCTTCTCTCATAGGTGCTTGAATTACACTCCCCTTCCCTCTTATGTTAAAATATACATTCCCCTCCCCTCTTATTCAAAACATATTAAAAAATATTTCACTCCCCTTCCTTGAGAGAAGCTTGAATTACATTCCCCTCCCCTCTTAAGTTAAAATCTACGTTTTAGTCCCTCAATAATTTTTTTTTATTTTTAATAATCTAGCAAAAAAATAATCTAACACACTTCAAAGAAAAATAGCATTACGGATTCATTTTAATATAATCAAATTTTGAATACATATCTTTCTCTATTTTTTATTCACAATTTCATTAATATAAATTTTAAATTCTATTATAAAATATGAAACAACCCAAAATAAAATTAAAATATGTGAAAAATTACTAAAAAATATGGTTATTTAAAAATGAATTTTATACTCTAAATTATAAAATTAATAACAAAAGATTTAAATTTAATTGTCATTGACATTTAGATTATAAAGAAATGAATTTATATTTTCTAAATGGTGATTCAAAATTAATATATATTATAAAAATATTTATTTATGTTAAAATATTTTAAAGTGTAGTCCATATTTATTTATCAAGGGAGGGGGATGTAATTCAAGCATCTTATATGGGAGAGGGTATAAATTTTACTTTCAAGGGAGGGGAGTGTATATTTTAACATAAGAGAGGAGGGGAGTGTATTTCAAACATCTTTGAGGGGAGGGAAGTGTAATTTACTCAATAATTAATAATTAATATTTGATAATGAAATAATTAATACTATACAATTATGAACATCCGGTAGTAATTACTAGGACATGGAAGTTAATAATCTTAATTATTAATATTTGTAAAATTGTAGGATCGCATACAACAATAAAAACACTAATCTTTATCTTTATATAATACAAAAGCTTATTTCTATGGGCAAGAGTACACGTGACGTCTCATGTTTCTTCTAGCATTTAATCTTTATCTTTATATAATACAAAAGCTTACTTCTATGGGCAAGAGTACACGTGACGTCTCATGTTTCTTCTAGCATTTAATGCTTCTCACACAAAAATTGTTGCAATGCATTTTACCTTTGATCAAGGAAGTTGCCTTAATTACATTTTGATTATATTACATTCATTCCATTTATTTAAAATGAAATAACTATATAACTATATGTATTATGTACGTTTAAATCGAATTGTATCTTGACCAAAAAAATAAAATTGAACCGTATTGTTTTATCACTGTAAACTGAATTATTATAAAGATTAGAACAAAAACAAAAAAACCACATTTACACGTGATCAGACGATACTAAAGTTTTTTTTCTTCCTTTTTCACTCTAATTGATCGATCAATTTTACATATTAGTTAGCCGATGTTTTTTTAATTACTCGGAAATAACTTAATTATTGTATTATCTTTGTGAATTTTTTTAATCTCCGAAAATGATATCGTACGTATATAGGAAAAATCGTTTTTAAGTTGTAAACCAAACTGACAAATAAATTAGTTTCTTTTTCGACTAAATTTTCAACCATATTTTAATATCCTACCTATCTTAAAGAAATAATTTTCTAATTTTTCTTGGAGAAGCAGAGATGAATATCATGTACGGATAGATACATTATTTTTAATCAGAAAAAATAGTAATTAGTGGTGCCATTTTTTTTTAGCAATTACACTCTTTCATGGTATTGTCGTAATCAATTCATAATTAATTTGGTCAAATGATCAATATGGTATTGCCGCACTCAAAGCATAATTAAGTTGGTCAAATGAGTGGAAATAGTAATTTCTTTTTTATGGTTTGTAATATGAGGTTGTAGTGCCATTTTTTATAGAGAGAGGTTTTAGTACCATGAATAAAAGGAATATGTATTCTTGATTGGAAATAGTTAATTAATACGAGGTTGTAGTACAATGTATAAAGGAAATAGTTAATTAATGGTTAATTTGCAATCAAATGCTACATTAACATATTAACGTATACATGTCCATTCGTTTTTTATATTATTGACATATTATTTTGTTGGCCGATCCAATTGTTGTATGACAAGTGTCAATTTTACTTTGACGGCCAAACGGATTGAAACATACATTTTATTTTTTGTTTTTTCTTTTAGTTGCTTCACATAATAATTAATTTATTAGTTTTTTTTAAGAAAATTAATTAATTTATTAATTACTGCCTATAAAAATTTCATGTTACATTTGATCATCTCATTTGCCTTTTTCTTTCTTTTTCACATATTGTTGTTGGTATTAACAAAATGAAGTGTTGCAATAGCTCTGAGATCGTTTGATAACATCTCTGAGATCAACCCGGTGAAAGAATAACGGACCATAAAAGGCGCTAACTGATTTTCATATTATTTAGTGCTTCAATTTGTTAAAAAAATTGTTTAGTGCTTAAAAAAAGGTCAAATATTATTCATCGAAAAAAGGTTAAAACAATTGTGATAAGAATGATTTTTTTTTTTCAAAGGAAGTTGATGATACTCTGTCATTACTATTTTGTAGACACTTTCCATGTAATTTTTAGGGTAATTCATCAAGAAAATAGGAACTGAAAACACAAAGAAACCAAGATTTTGGAATTCCAGCAAAGTGTCAATTCGGGCGCCGAACTATTGCATTCGGGCACCGAATTCCAGGCTACCAGGATGCTATTGCTCGCGACAAAAATCGGGCCCTGAATGGGAGCATTCGGGCGCCGAATTGGAAGCCATGAGAAGAACATGTCTCACGAAAAAAATCGAGCCCCGCCTATATGAGTTCGGGCGCCGATTTGGTGAATGTCAGGACGCGTTTTTACGACTTTGGGCACCGTTTTGTGGGCTCAGGGGCCGATTTTGAGCAGCCTATATATAGAAAAGTGCGTTTCTGACCTAAGGGTTCACGAATTTTGAGACCTAAAGCATATTTTGGAGCAGAGGCTTTGCAAATCTGGTGGGCAACCATCAAAACTAATAGTCAATCATCCATTACATGTATGAATCTTTCTTCTTATGTTAGTTAGCTTATACTTTAGCTATGAGTAACTAATTCTCTTGTGGTTAAATCCTGAGATGAATATGATGTAATCCTATGGGAACCCTAATTTGTTGAACTCATTTGAATTTCAATGAAAGTTTAGTCTTTATTCATATTACTGTGTTTAATGCTTTTTGTATGTTTATCATCGACTACTAACCCTAGCTTTATGAATATGCAAATTGATCATAGAGGTTGAATGACCATTAACCCTGGCTTTTAACTCTGAACTAGGTAATAGGTTTAACTTAAGTAATCAAGGTAGAGATAGATCATTATTAGGTTATGACATAGGGATTGACGTTCTTTCAATACCTCTAATGGTTTCGAATTCACTTAAGAGATTAAGGGGTTGTCACTTGCGGGGAGAATTCTAGGTCAAGAGATTGGGTAGAATTACTAAGTTAATCTGTCGTGAAACTAAATAATCATTGATTGAACTAGGAGTGCGAATTACCAGAGGAGAGCTTCGGAGGATTCGAAGGTCTTAACCATACTTCTCTCAAATTTTCTAAAATCAATCTTTTATTGTTTTTAATCCGTTTATGTTACAAAACAACTCAACTGCCTAGGGCATCAATATAAATTTATTACATCCTTTTTAATAATGAAATTGCAAAGTAGAAGTTAAATACAGTCCTCGTGAAAACGAATTTTTATTACTTCGATTGAATTTGGTTCACTTGCCAAATATTCATCAGAAGTGATAAGAATGAACTTCTTTTTGAAGGATATAAGAATGAACTTAATTACTTTTAATTTACCCATATACTTTCTTAAAATGTTGTCATTACTTACACGTTTTTATATTTATTTTACACATGATGTAATAAATTATAAATTATATTTAATTTTTACATATTTAGATTAATAGTGGTGAATGGTGATTTGCTTGAATTGTTTTTCTATAAATATCGGTTTCCATTTTACCATACCTCACACCACTTCTCTGACATTCAGTCAAAGAATTCAAATTTCTTTCAAAATTTTCTATTTTTTTTGTGTTTCAACAATTTTCATTTTTTTTTTATTTTTCTCATTTTTTTCAAAGGCTCCAAAACCAAAAATTGGTTTAATTTACGAGATTAATTCGTTGACATAATCATTAAGTGTGGTTTGTATTGTTCACCTTTGGTTTGTTCTTGATGTATCAAACTTCAAGCTTTCATTCTCACAACACTCAATGATGACATATGCATTTTTATGCATTTGTAATATTTTTTTATTATCATAGTTAATTTTTAATTATAAATAATATATCTATATTTATTTATATCTTTTTGATTGATCAATATGCATAAATTTTCAAACATTTAGTTTGATTTGTGTAATTTGATGGTATCGGTTTAATTTTATCATTTGTTACAATTTATTTTTAAAGATGTGATGGAAATGTTTAATGGAGTTCATGTGCAACAATATTACAAAAGAAAAGAGGTTAAAAAAAATAATAGTTTGAATTAAACTTGATCGTGATGGGTGTGTTCATTCTTGGATTGTTTCTCTTAGTGAAATTTGATTCTATTAATGACAAGTTATGGGTACTCAAATCCAAACCGAGCTATGGGTACTAAAATTCCACATATTGTTTCACTAATGACGAGTTGTGGGTACTCAAATTCAAACCAATCTAAAATAAAACCACATGTGATAAATCCCCGTGAGCTTAGCTCAGTTGGTAAGGGATATTGCATATTATATGCAGGGGCCGGGGTTCGAACCCCGGACACCCCACTTCTCCACATATTATATGTGTGAGCTATAGTCCATAAACCTTAAGACCATAAATCATTTGTAGATATAATGTGCCTTTGGGATTAAAAATGATCTTAAGAACATAATCCCTTTGACGTTTTATGCCCCTTCATAATAAAGAATATCATTAAGATCATAGTCAATTTTGAGGTATAATGTCCATTTCAGAATAAAGAATATTTTAATAGCATAGTCCCTTTTAAGGTATAATGTATGTTCGAAATTAAGAATGTTAAAAGTACATTCTCCTTTGAATTTTTGAGAAGTTAGATGCTGGAATGGTGGTAGCACCATATTTGAGTGGTCGTAATACCATATTGATATTTTGAAGATGTTAGAGGTTAGATATTTTGGAGATGTTAGAGGTTAGAATAGTGGTAACACTGTATTTGTGTGATCGTGCTACCATATTAGAGTGGTTATAGTACCACAATCGAGTTGTTTCAATATTAAATTTGAGTGCATATTAAAGGTGTAATTCTAGAACAGTTTTTTACATTGCAATAGTGAATTGGGTTGTTTTATCCTGGATGTGGTACAATTAACAGTCTACCTTGCACAATTTAGTTCAGTGTTGTGAAACGTTTTAAAGAGAGCGACTTAATCGTGATCCAACCCAGTAATCCCTTCGACGGTGTTCTAGGTACTATTTTTAAGGTGTTTTCGATTTTTTTTTTGATAAGGCAAGAGTCCAAAGACATAAAAAAAGGAATAGAAAACAGTCCAAAAGATGGAATGTCTTACAGATTCCAGTCTATGTCAGAGGTACTCATATATATATTAAAAAAAGGAAAAAATAAATACAAAAAAGAACTGGGGGGGACATAAACCTAACTCAGTCAATCCACACAAAGTGTATGTCAACCCAAACGGGTAATACAAAGAAATAAAAACAACACCGGTGGATGTATAACAGCCGGTGTATGGACAAACTGTCAACACAGAATGAACCCAAGAACCAACAACTCCTTGCGACAACAACAAGCCTAACGTCTCTTTCGAGCCAAACAATCCAACATCAGGTAGACCGATGAGGATTTTGAAACCACATCCAAGTTGTATAGAGCCAAACTTCGTGACGGTGAGAGATTCTACCGCCAACATGGATACAAAACCCCACGCCTACAACCCATTATGCTGCGACGGAAAGCTTCACGGCCATTTCTAGCCAAATCCAATAGAAAGCAACTCAAAACGAATTGAAACTAAATCAAGGGATGGTCATCAATGGGTCTGAGCACCACGAGCACCGCCAACACGGTAACTCCTGCACCCACCATTCGCAGCAACAACAGACAACAAGTGCATGACCATTTCTAGCCTAGAAGACCTGTTACGAAGCATGTCTATGATCTTGGAGGAGCAATACAACGCTGAGCGTGCCAAACCACTGAAACACACAAGTGGTACGATCAACACACGACATCGACCCCAACAACATTGAACAGAACCTAACCACCGCGACAGAGCCAACAATGATTTTAAAATACCAGACCCGGATCGAAACTGAGATGACCCAAATCGAAACCAGATTTTTCAAAAAATCATTGAACAGAGAATGAATTTTAAAACGAAACCGTCGAATCTTCGTGGAGACAGATTCGATTTTGAAACACATACGAAACGACGACGGAGGAACAACACACCCACGCCGTTATAACACCCTACCTCAGAAGCTACAACCACCAAAACAAACAGAAACGACCGCCGCTGGAAGAGCAGCAATCGACCCAAGAAAGGAGATCTGCGACGGCTCCAACGAAACAAGGATGGTGTGGAGCAAGAACCCATCGCACCACCACCTACCGGAGTTACATGGTGGAAAGGGTTTGGATGAAAGGGTTAGATGCGGCGCAAAGAGAGGTCAGAGAACAGAGGGCGCAATAGTATCAATATAGTCTTTGATCATAAAAAAAATATTTCACAACAAACTTTTCAAGGTACTTTCGAATTCCAAAACCAACGTATTATGATCAAAATCAATCCTATACAATAAAAACAATAATAATCTCAGCACTTTAAACTCAGACTTCAACAAGTTCTTGAAAGTTTGGAAAACACTGGCTAAATGTTAGACTTTTTTATTTTTTTATTTTATTTTTTGTGAAATAAAGACTAGGGTTAAAAATGTTTTTGGTCCCTATAAATATACCAACTTTTCATTTTAATCCCTCTAAAAAATTTCTTTGACTTTTAGTCCCGATAAAATTTTCAACCACCACTTTGGGTCATTATTTTTTAAGTCAATTCATGTGTAGTATTTGTATTTTTTAACAAAATTGTGTAGAATATTATAAAATTCTCTTCCAAAAAAATAGAATTTTTCCACAAAATATGAATTAAATTTAATTCATATTTTGTTAAAAAAATCTAATTTTTTTGAGAGATTCTTATAATATTATAAAAAAAAATTGGAAAATTTTATTTAAAATTATGAATCTACATATGAGTTCGCTTAAAAAGATGGACCAAAAGTGAAGATGAAAAACTTTCGGAGAACCAAAAATCGAAGAAATTTTTTAGTGGAACTAAAACGAAAAGTTGATATATTTATAGAGACCAAAAACTTATTTAACCCTAAAGACTATTAGACTATGAGCACAAATTAACACCCCTGTCCTCTAAAACCTTGGGATGGGATTTGTAATTCGAGGATCAACATGGTCCCCCCTTCAATGGGATCCTTCAGCACCTTGGGATGGGACGGGTAATTTGATGATCAAGTCCCTTTCAACATGATCAACATGGTAAGCGAAAGCTTTTGTGTTGGGATGGTTTAAAGAACCAAGTCCGGTTTTGTACACCCCTGGTAGAAGATAACAACTCCTCTTTCAACCTAGTGTATGGTTTTATTTTTTATATGCCAAATAATTATTAATTATTATTCTGATTCTTCGGGCATAAATTTTGGAATTATTTTGACAGCTATATCTATATTATTATTTGGGGAATAAATTGTTTTCTGAAATATCATATTCTATTATAGGAAGATTCCTTACTCTTATTTGACACTCATGAGAAATCTCACTCTCTTAAACTTGAGATTAATGTGTCACCGAGAAATTTTACATCCCCAATTAATTAGTAAATCTTATATTATTTTGGGATAAGAATATAATTCCTTTTACACCCAAAATATTCTTAAGATTTGATTTATTCTATACCCTTAATTTTTTGGGATTTAAATTTCTGTATTAAATCTCAAAATATTTGATGTAAATTAATATGAGAATCATATACTCTTTTAAATCATATATTCACTAAATTTCAGTCTAAAATATTCCATGTGAAAATATTTGTTATAGAACTAACACTTAGGTAAAGTATTTTTTAAAGTGTTATAACTGTGAAAATTTTTAGACTAAAAACTTATATTCTTGCATCAAATATTCTATATTAATATATATTTTGAGATTTGTTGATACCCTCAAAATTATTTGTCCTGTCAAGAATAACTTATTATACTATATATATTCTTGATTTATGGGTTTCAAAATTTTGTCAAATCTTGAAAAGATTATATATCAAATAAACTGAGAATAATTTATTTTAGATCATATATTCTCAATATTTGAGCCTAAACTCTTTTGAAAATCCTCTCTTATATTAGTAACACTAACTATCTAATCAATTAAAATGTTACTATTGTGAATTTATAGAAGGCTCAATTTTATTAATTTTAATGTCAAATATAATTAATTTAAATTTTTCG
>Ga0228710_1003451_pt1 | contig 25149 bp, 20 predicted proteins | sample MedpolnodulmetaG_FD_177995 | JGI IMG/M metagenome (GOLD analysis project Ga0228710, IMG submission 177995) | Root nodule microbial communities from Medicago polymorpha collected in Santa Monica, California, United States - pink nodules | ecosystem: Host-associated > Plants > Roots > Nodule...
TTTTTTTTTTTTTTTATAGAAACAAAGCCTAAAAATGTATGCTTCTACTAAACCCTTTTTGCAGAAAATCACGTTGAGCCACTATAATTTTGCAAAAACTACACTTTTAGAGCTTCTACTAAACCCTAATCCCTTAAACCTTAAATTCACCAAACATAACACAAACTTTAACAAACAAACAAAAAACACTGCATTGAGAAATAGTAGTCACCTCATGGAAAATGCAGTCAAGTATAGAGTAAGAATTTGAAGAACCGGAGTTAACATCCTTTGTTCTTGCGCCATTTGGCAATTTAGAAGGAAAACGATGAAGAATTGAACCGTTTCTCAAACGGCTTATAGTTGTTCCATTACTGGAAACCACAAAACACCGTTTTCCAGAAGGTCTTGCAAAAACAAACCTGAAAATTCAAAAATTAAAAAAAAAAACATTTGTGATTGTGAAGAATATGAGAAAAGAAAAGTACCAATCATTAGTGAGATTTTCGGGAATATCGATCATCCATTCAGGATGCATGAGTTGTTTGGCAAACCATTTTCGAGCTTCTGCACCTTTCAGCTTCGAAGCTTCTAGAACATCGAGTTCGTCATTCTGATGTGATTCGGGTTGGGGTTCGGGTTCGTAGATAGGTTCGGTTTCAGGTTCGAGAGTTTGGGAAGAGGAGGAGAGAGAGAATGCGGTGGAAGCTAAGAAGCGAGCGTGGCGTTGAACGTCGAGGCGATTCTGTGCTTGACGGAGTAGAGATTGTTGTCTGCGTCTCTCTTGATCGGAGATTAAAGGGCGCTTGAATGGACGGCGGAGATCGTGCGGCGCCATGGGAAGTATCTATCTATCTATCTGAGTTTGAGTTCCTTCAATTCAACTCAACGCGCGTCCTTTTGAATGTTTTTTTGGAGAGAGAAAATAAAAGGAAAAAAAATCCTCGACGTTTTCTTTCACTCACTCGTATTTTCTCTCCAACAGCCATTGTGTTTCTTCGACCAATTCATTCAACTTAGGTATGCCTCAACCTTCTCTCTTTCCCTAAGCAATTTTATCACTTGGTTTCCACTCCTCTCTCTTTTTCTTTTTTTTTTTAATTTGAAACCACATAGTTTTAATCTTGCTCAGTTACTTGTCTTTCAACATACCATTGCTGAAAAATAAAAGACATACAACTCTAACTGTACTGTGTTGACTCTAAAATTGTTCTAGGGACGGAACCATCAGGAGCAAGGGAGACAAAATCTATGTCCCTTCATAAATCACACCACAATTTCTTGTTTAAAACCTAAAAGTTTGTCTTGTGTTGTTCTCCCTTATCTTATGTTGGTCTTCCTTGTACTGTTTTTACAAATGTTAATGTCGGTGTATAAGCTCAAATAAAGCAATCCAAGCAGGCTCTTAGTTCTTCATGTTGTTTAAGTTGAGTCTCTTTCTTCTTCCTGGTTTGCAGTTTTTTCCTTCAAGAGAACTAATTGTGAGTCATCATCTTGTTCTTTAGTAATGTCTTAAGAGTTTTATTTTGTAGATAGATTATAGATCCAATATCTTGTTATTCTTTTGCCAGTATGGAGCAAACGTTGTGGGGTCATTTGCCGGTGTTGCTAAATGTCAGTTCCAAAGAATCTATTGAATTTATTCTTCAAGCCCTTTGGAGAACCAGAAAGACTGGCCTTCAATCTGATGACAGATGTGTCATCCAAGACATGCTCCAACTCCAAAATGACTATGACCTCGACCCGGTACTGTAATTTCCATTGTCTTTTATAGTGACTTAATTGTAAGCACAATGTTCATCACCATGCTCTCTGTTAAATCAGTTTATTGGGAAACCTATTTCATTTAGTCTTATGCTTTGTTTGATAGGAGAAATTCAAACGCTAGAAAATAGATGGATATCTTTAAGCAAAGTTATTGTGATATCTCTAAGATAAATGAATCTTATGCAAATTAGTAATTATTAGTTCTTTACTTTCTCATTTGTTCTACATACTAAAAAGGAAGAGAGGTTAAGGGCATGTTTGGATTTGCTTATTTGAGCTTATTTACTGGCATAAGCAATTGGGAGAATTTATGAAAACAATGTATTAGTATGACATGTCCATAAGTTGTTTTCAGCTTATTTTCATAAGTTCTCCAAGATAGCTTATGAAAACAACATATAGTTCATACGAAAAATTGTAACTTTATTTTTTCTTTATTTACTATAAACTGCAAATTAAGTTGTTTATCAACATGGGCTAAGTTGTCGTTTTTTCCAAAGTTCACCTTCATTTCTTAAGACTTCATTTTTTGGTTTCCCATCTTAAGACTTCATTTTTTGGTTTCCCATCTTAATACTTCATTTATTTCATATATTATTTAATTAATCCCTATACTTTGTTCCTGATAAGTTGATGGTTGGTTGGTGCTTATGTACCATGAATTGAAGATTTGTGAAGCCTACAGCTTTTTAATGTGGTGGTAGTAGTAGTAGTTTTGCTTAGATGAGATTATCATTGTAACTCTATCTACAGCTTCTGGTTTGCCTCCGAATGTTAATCAGGAGGTGTGTTTATGAAAATACCTGCAAGGATGATATTCCAAAGTTGTTTCCTGGTGAAGTTCTGCCTGAATTGCAAAAGCTATTGACACTTCTGTTGCAGAAATTTCAGCAACAGTGGCAAGAAGATGTGTTGAAAGATAAGGTATGGTCAGCTAGTTTACTGCATATTTTGTTTGTGAGCTCAATTATTGGATACTTTGAAGTTTGATCTGACGCTATACTAAGAGTATAACTATTCAGAATATCGTGCCTCGATTAAAGGCAATGACATGGAATATGGCAAATCAGGATGCAGAATTATCAGACCCTACAGCTGTTATTAATTTGAAGGTAAATGTTGTCTCTTAAAATTCACTAGAGTTGGTACTTTCACTTGGGGTAAGCCTCCTCTGAAGTGGGTAATGTCAACCATTGATAAACAAATCAATGGTTGATACTATATGTACATGCATGATAAATCTTAGGTGGTTATAATATCAACCATTGATTTTCTCACTTTACTAACTACTCACCGAAGAGGAACTAAATCCCTTTCCTTCAATACCCTTTTTGTCATGTACTTTCTTAAAGCAAATGAGAAGTAACAGATGTGCACTTCAATAATGTGATCTGACCTTGTTGTTATGTAGATATGTATAATGTGTTAAATGATTAAAAATGGTTTTTATCTGATTGTATAGATTTTAACTTCACACTTTTCAGCTTCAAAATGATGCTCGATTTCACCCGGGAGAGTTGAATGTGAAGTTCCAGTTGGCTACAGATTCTGTAGAGATGATGCTAAAAGCCATGCACAATATGAGAGACCAATTTTCAACCATGGTAAATACTATGCTGTAATTTTTACTTGATTGAATTGGAATGGAAATTTTATAGTTATTTTGTTTGTATGATTTTCTAATGTGCTTAACATGTGTTGTCAGGATGAGGCACCAAAAGGGAATTAGAATGGGAAACAAATAGAATTAGTACGGGAAACAAAAACACTGATGTACTATAGGAGACCTATTTCACTTATGCACGCTAGCTTCCGCCTCATTCAAATGCAAACTCATTGTTGTAACTCGTCCAACAGTGACATTCCTTTGTTAAAGGGAGCAGTCTGGGGAGACGGATAAACACTTGGTTCCTTAGCAAGACAGTGATTAGTATTGATTGAGAAGACTAGAGAGACGGAAAGACGGTGCAAAGAATATTTTAGTGGATTATGTCCTTGATTGGAATGAAACGAAATCTCTCTGGTATGGGGAGATTAGTTTAACAGCTGGTTGTTGTGATTTAATATAAAAATAAACATGTACATTCTTCTTATCTTATTCTTTTTATTTTGTTTTGCTCATTATGATTTGACTTCTTTTTTTTACACAATTATGGTTTGACTTCTTTTTTTAAGCCATACAAATGCTTATGTTAGTAGATAATCTAAACAGACTTTATTTATCCATGTTGTCTATAATGTGCCTCTTTCTTGTACCTGCTTATGCCAGTATAGAATGTGTTTCCTGTACCTGGTTTGAGTATTTTGCTTCAGGAGATCTAATTGTGAATCATCATCACGTTCTTTAGTAATATCTTAGGATTTTATATTTGTAGATGATCCCAATATCGCTTATTTTTTCGCCAGTATAGAGCAAACGGTGTGGGGTGATTTGCCCCAGTTTGGGTTTGAGTGGTTGGGTTCAGCTAGGTGCTCAAACGGTTTCTGTGACCTATGTTGAATTTCTCAGCATGCAAAAGTTATATTTAATTTGTACTAAACCAAGTTAATTAGATTGGAAGAACTCATTTAAAAACTCTTCAAATGGTTGTGTTTCTCAATCATAGAACTTGACAAAAAAGACTTTCATATTAAAATCTTACACAGCTCAATTTTTTTTGGTTTAAATGAGATGGAGTTTGACTATTTAGAAGTGAAAACTGAATATAACAAGTCCTACCTCAACCGATAAAAATGTCAAAATTCTTAGACTAGACTTTCTGATCGGGGATTGAACTGACTCTTCCACTTGTGTGTGTGTGAGTTTCTAATAATAATAATAATAATAATAATAGTAAAACCCCTACAGTAATCAGCATCGTGAAGTATTCATGCTTTTAGATCCATGTGCACACTACAAAAAGAGGGATATTATTGTTACTTTTTGTGGTCCTGGAGGGCTACGGAAGGAGTTAGAGTAATATTTTGGGCATAATTCGTATTTAATACCATTCTTTTTCAAATTGAAAAAAACTAATTACATTGATATCAAATGGCACTATGAGATATAATATTATTGAGAAATAATTGTGTCGTCTATGTGATCTTACACAACACAATGGTTGTGAAACCCAGTTTATACAACAACAAAAAAAACTTTCAAGACCAAAATATATATCACTACTATATAAAAAAATTGGGAGTAGATGTTTGTTAATATTTTATCCATCAAGCTCTATCATTTTAGTTTTGCTTTACAGATTGTATGTCAACAAGATTTTTTGAAAGATTTTGTGTTCAGTGTGATTCTTAAAGCGGGTGCAGCTAGTGACAAAATGGTGAAAGATTTCACCCCTACTCAAGTATGGTCCAAATTTGGCAGGCTTGGTGGGCAAGATATTGGGAAGTTAAAGTGTGGAATCTAATGGAGCAGTGGATTAGGTTGCCAACTATGCTCATACCCTACATGTGGGTGAATATTCAGTCACATTAGAGAACTCCTGGTGGGTGCTCACTTTTAAACAATGCAAGACTTGTTGGGTTTGATCTCCGCATATGGGAATGTCAATTTGTGCTCGTAAGTGGGGATGTGCGGGGATGGGGAAGGAGGAGAATACTCTCCGAGGCGAAGAATGGGAACGGAGTTAAGGAGCATTTTGGATGGCAAGGACAAGGAGCTGGAGAGTACTCCCCTCTCCCGCCCCGTTGACATTCCTATCCCCATATAATTTACTTCACGTGTTAAAATAATCAAAATTCATCTTAAGAAATGAACTGTATATGAGCCAAGGGCAACCAAAATTCATGAATGTGCATTTTGAGAAACTTTGTACAATGTTCAATTATATAACCAATTGCTAAACCATCATGGTGAATCAGCCACCTTGATTTTCACTCAAAATTTTCTTTGATCCTACTTTTAACTTTTGTTCCTTTTTCTATTCTTCGGGTTGTGTATCCAAATAACCTTTCTTCCTAACCAATATTACGGGGAAAAAAGATAGAAATCTATAAGTCTCTCTTAGTTGCCCTCACGAGCATCTCTTCCAGCACCTTTGCGGTTCAAGTACCGAATGACAGCATCCTCAACCCTGAAAATGTTACAAAAAATAACACAAAGAAGTTAAAGAATATAAAATCACTTTAGCATATTTTTTGGCCCTATGTTATATCAAATAAGGAGTGGGAAAAAAAGATACGTCCATAAATCTTACAAGACATCCATTTTCTAACTATACAATGTCACAAAGAATAGGGGCAAGAAATGTCAAGATATTGGGAGATTCACAACTGGTAATTCAATCTCATGCAACCACGTCAGATTCAACACTTAACAGTTTCAGAAATAATTTATGCATCATTTCAGAGTGAAAACAGAACTTGGTAGAAGCCTACCATGTTGTATTATAATTTCCTAATAGTCGCCACTTAAGCATTGACACCAAATAAAAATCTGAGAGCAAAGCTTTTTTTATGAAGTGTGATACTGTGCATAGTTGAGTAAGTGTCCAGCATAGGTGCTGCTTCTTATTTGATGAATATGATTCATAGGATTCAAGTATATTCAAGACTTCAACCCCCAAGTTTACCAAATAAATAACATTCAGGTCACAACCAAACAAGAAGTTATTGTGCACACATGCCTCACAACAAAAACAAAAAAGGTAAAGCATCGACATAAATCTTACCATGGTTGATTATAAAATTCAGGACATTGCTCCTTTTCAGAATTACGGCCGGCATCTCCAGCAACAAGTTTTGGATCCTTGCTCTGAGAAGCAATTGTAGCATTGATAAACTCTGCTGGAGACTGACTAAAGCTAAGAAAGAAAGCACGTCTTCTACGATGCTCTTGGATCTTCTTTAGATTAGTGGAAATCATCTCATCTTGAGTTTCAATCTCTTTGTTACTCTCAATGCTGTTGCTAGCCAAGAATACAGACATTTCTTTCTGCAGTGGAATAGGCATGTCAACCTGTACATCATAACATGCAGTTCCAGATGGGCAATCTCCAGAAAGCTTGATGTTATGCTCCAAATATATAGGCTTTGGTTGTGACAAATGCTCTAACAACTTCTGAGCAGCCGTGGTGAATCCCATCTTCTCTTCCCCGAAAACCCTTTGGAGGTAAGGATCACAGATGAAGAATGAAGGTTCATCAGCACATTGTAGCTTCCTGGACTTCACATAATGCCAAAGAGCAGCTATTATTCTCGGGCGAGTCTCGACCTCAACCCCTAAGAGTCTAGACAATGGTGCTGAGACCATGAACTTCTCAGGTGAATATTTCAAATCTAATTTGATCACTGCAGTGAATTCTTTGTCTCCTTTCCTCTTAACCTCAAAACCATCCTGTTGTTTAGGCGAATGAGCACTGTCCCACACAATAATGTGATTTTCAGGATAAAGGTTTTGATCCAAGCATATAGTAATTTTCTTGAAAAAATCAGAAAACTTTGTGTCAGAAGGACTTGATCTCTGCAAAATTCCAGACAAAGGATCATTCCCATCTTCCAATACCCTTCCAATTATCTTCAAAGACCAAGAAGATTCCTCAACAGTTTTATCCTCAGAGTCAGTTTTTGTGTGCTTCGAGAATGTATTAAACACATAAATTCTCAGAGTTTTCTGAACATGGGCAGGACTTCTAATAGCCTCTTGCATATCAAGCTTTCTCTTAGCAAATGCAGCATCCATCTGAGCCTCCAAATCAAGCAATTGAGTATAAAGAGCAGACTCAGGCAGAACCGTAGCCACTTTTTCCGACATCTGCTTCTCCGGTAACTCCCTCATCCTTCGCCGAGAAGTGGGAGTCAATTCCATTGTCTTATCCGACACATTTTGGTTCGCACCAGACGAACCTGGAGTCCGCAACAGGCTCCTTTGAGTTCCTGCTCGCTTGGAGCCACCGGTAGCCGGAGTCGATACAACATTAGTATTAGTATTGGCATTATGTAATGGAGTAACAGGTTGAGTTTGTGATGATTGTAAAGAAGCGAGTGCTGCCTGAGACTGCAACTGTGCATAGTGAGCTTGTGCAAAACCCTGAGAATGTAATTGTGGTTCTGAAAACTGAAATTGACCATGGAATTGGGTTTGAGGGTGTGATCTAGAGACAAGATGGTTCCATTGTTGTTGTTGAGACTGTGGTGATATTCCAAAAGGACCAAACAATGATGATGATCCAGATGCACCAAAATTCTTTGCTTGATTATTGTTCATTCTTATTGCACCTTCTATAATCTAAACAAAAATCTTAATCACATTAATTCACAATCAAACACACTGAAAATGAACTTAAATTAAAGTATAGTAGAGAATGGTCCTTCGCAATTTTAGTGTGGGTCAATTTAGCACCCGACAAAAATAAAACTAAAATGACATTCTTATAACAGATCGGTATGAAAATGTCATAACTACTTAGGGTTTTATTTTTGTCAAGGACTAAATTGACCCGTATGAAAAATTGTGAACGACCAAAATGGGTCTTCACTATAAATCAAATAAGATCAAGAACAACATTTGTGACAAAACGAAAAAACCTAAGAATGTTTGTGGAATGAAAAAACCTAATATTGAAAGATGACAATGAATCCCGCCAAAATTTGATCAAAAATATTTAAGGAATTGATTTTGTGATTATAATAAGAGATTGGTGAAGATAAAGAAAAGAGAGGGATATTCTTACAGTTTCACGGAAATCGAAATTAGAAGAAGCTGAATGAATCTCTGAGCGTGTCTTTCGGTTTCGTGTTTCTCCTCGTTTTACATTCCTTATACCCCACACTGTAATTTGTTTTTGGACATATATTATGTTTTTTTTGTTTTTAATCTTGGTAAAAACAAAATTTCCATTTTTTTATTCTTGCAAAAAATACAACTATTGTTTTCTTTTAATTTTTGCTGATTTGTTTTGGACATTTTGAAAAAAAAAACTCATTTTTGTCATATTTGTTGGGTTATGCTCACTTATGTCATTAGAGATTATATTTTTGTTCAAGTAGTTAGAGCTCACACAATTTAATCGTGGAGTGTTTGAGGTTCGAACTCCGGTCCCTATGTATAAAATGCAATATCCTTACCAACTGAGTTAAGCTCACGGAAAAATTAAAATTATAGGTATCAGTTATATCATATATTCGTTCGAGTTAGTTAATCAATCACTAAATTAGTTTTTTCAGTGATCTCTACCAAAAAGTTTGGACAAATAATGAATACAATCATGAAATAATAAAATTAAAATAAGAATTGCATCATCATCATCTTAGAACTCAACTAAAAAATTATGTTGTTCAAGCCAAACCCACAATCCATGTTCTAGCGTGAGCGAAATGTCATTCGTTGTCACTTAAACACGATTGAATATCCATCTTACTATTGTGAAAAAATGCATCGTTATTGCAGATTAATTTCTCATTAGGAGGTATGATCCAAACTATCTCCAAAGTTTGAGTGTTGTTTGCGCGCGGACGAACAACTTGCATAGGCAATCTACCATTGTTGAAAAAAACAAATAGCATGCGCACAAACGTCAATCTCGTATTCAACATGGATCTCCCGTTATTTAATATTATGACTCTTCCATGTGCTTTGTAAAATAGAAACTCATATGTTGCGTAGTAAATTGGACAATTAATTTACTTTGTGTCCTTCTTTATGTTGGGTTAAAATTAATTTCGATCGCATGTTAATGGAATTGATTTTATTTCTGTGATTGTAAATGGAATGACACAAGATGAGCAGAAAATAAAAAATAAAAAATAGATCAGTGTTTTTATTTGAGTTATGGTTGTTTCTTATCATGTCAATAACAAGTGCGTGTCAAACACATGATATAATAAAATAATGTTATCATATTTTTTATCATGCGTGCACCAAACACATGATAGGATAAACGTTATCATGTCATCATCATATCATATCCTTATCCAGCTTCTTATCATATCTCGTGTCTATCATATCATGCGTACCAAACGGACTCTAAGTGTTTATCTAGATTGGTTTTGATTGATTGAGATTTGATGTTTATTTGGTTTTGAAAAATATGCAATTGATAAAGTTGCCTTAAAATCATTGGAGTTCATCACAACAATGAACAATTCCAAATTTCAATTTTTTTCAGTGTTATGGGAAATCATTATGTAAGGATAACATGTTGAAATTTGGGAGCCTAACTCATCCTTAAAAAACCGGCTTGTAAGGTGAGGAGTGTCTCCTCTTAATAAACTCTTATCAAGCGTCCTATCTAACCGATGTGGGACTAAATCCATTAACATAATTGTGAAATAAGTAATTAAAACAGTCATACATGGATAAATAATTTCGCGTTGTCAATCCTAATTTTCACTTACAGATCAATTTTCAAGATTACGATACATAGATCTCTTTTGAAAAAAAACATTAAGAACATACAAAAACTAATTTAAATCGAACACAAGAAAAGCATAACTGAATGAAAACTTTATTAATATAATCCAACAAATAAGAAAGGTTGATCTTGGAAGCCTAATTAAGAGGTTTAGTTGCTCGTGGCAACAAACATCGTAACAAAACATTATAAAAACATACCCTAGAGAGAACAGGAGGAGGAAGAAATCTTGTCATGAAACTTTGATGTTTGACCCTTGCCTTGAATCATCAACTTTTTGAATGAAAAATAATGAGCGAACAAGTCTCTATTTATAGCAAATGATTATTTAGGGTTTTAAAAAAAGAAAACTGAACTTTTTTTGCACCAATCCAGCTTGGAAAACAAGCTACAAGAATTTCTACCCGCAGACGTGCGCAAATGGAGCCTGAGGCAGTAGCAACACTACCTCATGCGCAAATGGTGCATGGGCGCACGGTCAGGCCATACGCTAATGGCGCCTGAGGCAGCCCCTAAGGTGCGAAATATTGCATTTTCCTCCCGTTTTCGATCGTTCTTCCGTATGGAGCTTGAATTCTTCACTTTGAATTGTCTTCAAAATCCTTCTTAAAATCATTGACTTCAACCTTCATCCTCTACGTGATGTCTTGCTTCATCGATTTACATGATTTCTCACTACAAAACACCTATAGAGTTGCATGATTTGGGATAAAGTGAATTACAACGACTCGAGTAAAACTAATACAATATGTTCCTTAAACCGTTGACAACTCCTATAACTCTCATCTTATTTGTATTGAAATGCAAAGAAAAGTACTAAAAACATAGTAAAAAGTGTCATGTGATGCTCTGTCATCACTACCATAAAAGTCGTTAGTATGGTATGAAGCTACATTAAGGGGATGAAACTGTAAAAGAAACTACGTTAATTAACATGTGCTTTTATCTTCCCTTTGTATTGCAATCAACCAATGGCATGTTTGTAACTCCATAATCTATAGTAGAGTATGCTTCTACAGTCCGGTGGATTAAACTACCTCCCAATATGTTGAAATGTAATGACTATGTTGCCTCTGACATCTGTCTCCATTATGAATATATGTTTTTATCCAAGCTAAAATTTTCAAGATCCATAGTAGCTTGAACATTCTCAAGGGAAATGCCTACGCATTATAGCTTTCCATTCAATTGATACAAGAATGTGGTGTTGATAATGTTATTTTTACGCTAGACTAAAAAATGGTGGTAGGTCGTTTTCATGCTATTGCTTATAACTTTCTTTGAACTTGGATTTATTATCGAGGAATGTATTTTGTTCAAGAATGTCTACGGTCCAAACTCGTTGATAGACTTTTATAGGAGTCAAGTAAACGCAATATCTCATAAACTAACTTGAGTGGCTACATGTATAACTGACACCTGTGTCTTTTATTCCATTCCACCTTTTATTCATGACTATACCTATAACAAAAATATGTGATTTTGCTTGCCTTAAAAAAAAAATCTTAAACGCGAGTATATTATATATATTTTTTTTAAAAAAATGTTAACTTTGTAAAAGTTTATCATATGTGAGCATCATTTCATTTGTGCAATTGACAATTAACAAAAAAAAACTTTATTAAATTTCTCTTGAGTATTCTGGATTATCAACAGTCTGATCACTCAAAATAATCCTGAGTGTTTGTTTTGGAAGAAGTTGGTGAGAGTCAAATCGGAGAGAGAAGAATTTTCTCTTGTGTGGCAAGAGAAGTATGAGAAAGATTCACAAGTATAAGTACGAAATCATTAAAAATATTCTCCCATAAATAAGAAGAAATGTGTGTGAACGTGACTTTTTTTTTATCTATTCTCTATTTGCATCCTTATTTTTTAAAAGACGAGGAAAATGTAAAATGTGGCATTTGTGTCCATTAAAAAAATACAACAATTTATATATTTTTTTTCTATTTCTCCTCACTTTCTTTTATTTAAATATTATTACACCAAGTTCTCTCTATTTACATCTTCTTAATTTTTCCTCAAGATGAAACCCACACTCAAATAATTTTGTTAACTGTACTTATTAAACATATACTTTGTTTATTATGAGTTTAATATTGTTCTTTTAGAAAAATGGTCTTGATGGTGCGATATGGTGTATAGGAGGGTGGTAAGGACGAGTCTGCTTGATGGAAGGAGTTGTTGCAAATTTGTAACGAAGATGATTTGACAGTGAAGAGGTGGTTTGAGGATAATTTAAGGTGTAAGATAGATGACGGTGCAAAGAACTTTTTTAAACTAATATGTAATTAGGGGAGTACATGCTAAGAGACCGTTTTAAGAGGTTGTTTAACTTATCTGATAAGCCTTGGATGACAGTGTTATTATTTTAAGCAAGTTTAATTGATTTAATTTGTATGCCAAACCATATTTTTCCCCACTAGCATATATTTTTAAAAATAAAATAAAAAACGGAAGAAGCAACTAAACCAAGCATTGCGCCGAAAGAAAACATTGGATAGCTCGGAACCGAACTGAACCGAAGGACCTGGATCTAGAGCATAAATATTCGGCGTATTATAATACACCTGGCTAAACTACGCTCCCAACTTGTCCCAATCACTGGCCGCAACACTAACATACACCGTCCCCTAAAGTGCTACATTCTACAGTCTACACCAAACCATCATGCTCCAACTCCCAACCAGACAATTCAAAAAGACGAAATAATTAACAAAAAAAATCATTTAATTAATTAATTAATGAATTAATATAGTATATAATAACAAAAATTAGTGTAAAATCATTTCTTTCAATATCTCTCCACTCTTTTCTTCATTTCTCTTTTCTCTTCTCTTTCTCTGTGTTTATCGTTGAAGCCAAAGAAGAAGAAGAAGAAGCTATGGTTTCAACGAGACGCAACAGTGGTGGATCTTTCCCCAACAACAACAACGCCGGTAAAAGACCTTCATCTTCTTCCGATGACAAACCTCCTTCTTCTCCTTCATCTAAACGCCAAAAGGTTTTTCTCCAATCCGTTACTCTTTTTTCTCTCTTTCATCTTTCTTCGATTCGATTTCTTAATTTTGATTTTCATTCTTTCTCAGCCTGATAATGGCGCTGCTTCATCGGAGAAACCGCCGGAGAATTCAAATCAAGAACCGTCTGCCGATCCCGGAAAATGTGCTCAACCTGATGCTCAGATCGATGAACCTGTAGCAGCTGCTGATGATGATAAACCCGATGCAACTCCGCCGATTGCTGATGGTTTGTTATAAATCTTTTCTGTTTAATTCTATTTTTTTATTTATTAATTGAATTTAATTGTTTTTAAATGTGAAAAGCTTCTACGCCGACTCTGGTAGCTGATAAACCAAGAGCTTCGTTTTCTTCTTGGAGTTTATATCAGAAGCAAAACCCGAACCTCGAGTCTTCAGCTCCGTGGTGCCGGCTTTTGTCACAGTCTGCTCAGGTGAGAATTAGTTCAATCATTTTCAGATTTTTTTTCTTTTCAAGATGAGATCTTTTCTTTGTCTCTGTGTTTGAATTTGTTTAATGTGTTTGATTATTGCAGCATCCGAATGTTTCGATTTGCATACCGAATTTCACTATTGGCTCGAGTAGAAATTGCAATTTTCATTTGAAGGATCATACGATAAGTGGAAATTTATGCAAGATCAAACATACACAGGTATATTTTAGGACTAATGTAAGATAATGTGATGGGTTTTTTCAGTGTGTCATATGGTTATGGACTTTTCAAGTGTTGTCAATGGCAAATTGCAGAAAACGGTGGTCTATGCTACAGTGTTATAGCAATGCTATAGCCACTAACTGATAACAATTTAGGGTGCGTGTGTTTTAGACTTTTACAGACAAAATTATATTTTTTTATAAAAAAATTACTTCTGTCTATTTTTTCAGAAAGTGTTAGTTTAGGATTTAAAAAAAAATCATTTTTGACTCTAAAATAAAAAGCTAGTAGGATTAGCTTTTCCCAAAATCTTTTCTTTTTTGTTGCAAAAACAAGGAGCACACGAACTAGTTTTGAAAAAACTGATTTTTACAGATAGTAAAACAAATAGAAATAACTTCTGATTTTTTTTAACACAAAATCTACTCTTTTTAAAGTTGAAACAAACACACCCTAAATTGCGTATTGCAGAAACATAGTGGTTTATTAAAATTCCGTTAGGCTATAGCATAATTGCGCCACTATAGCTAGTATTTGACAACATTAGGCATCTCCGAGCACACACCTCAGAAAGAATACAGATTATTTTTTCTGGTTACTGTTTCATACATGGTTCTGGCCCCTATAAATTTCACATTGGAGGTGTGTGCTTGGTTGGTTGCCTTCTTCCCTTTTTTCCTTGTTTGAGGTGAATATCTTAGATATGTATGTGCAGTATGATTACTATTGTTTCTCGAAATGATCAGCGCGAGGGAAGTGACGTGGCTGTGCTAGAGAGTACGGGTAGCAAAGGATCTGTGATAGTTAATGGGACACTTGTCAAGAAGAGTACCTGCTGCACACTTAACTCAGGCGATGAGGTGGTTTTCGGCTTGCATGGAAATCATTCTTACGTATCCTTTTATTTTTTGATTTTTCATTTCAATACCGTTTGTTCATCCTTTCTGTTATTTTTTAAATGGGAATTATCATTGTCAAAGTAATTATATCTACGTTTGTGTTTGTGTATGTGTGTCTCTTTCTCTCTTTTCCTTGATTTATATTAATCTAGATTTTCCAGCAAGTAAACACTGAGGTTGCAGTTAAGGGTGCAGAAGTTCAGAGTGGCGTTGGTAAATTTATGCAGCTTGAAAGGAGAAGCGGAGATCCTTCAGCCGTGGCTGGGGCTTCTATCTTGGCATCTCTTTCTAATCTCAGACAGGATCTTACAAGATGGAAGTCTCCATCTCAGACTGCCAGTAAACCTCACCAGGGCGCTGATGTTTCTATTCATACTGTTCTCCCTGATGGTACAGAAATTGAGCTTGATGGCCTGGGCAACTCAACTCCAAGCATGGGAACTGATAAAGCTGCCGATGCTGAGGCTAGCAACAAGAACACTCCCATGGATTGCGATCCAGAAGATGCGGGCGCAGAGCCAGGCAATGTAAAATACTCTGGGGTGAATGATTTGCTAAGGCCTTTCTTCAGGATTCTAGCTGGATCTACTACTTGTAAACTAAAATTGAGCAAAAGTATCTGTAAACAGGTATTGGAAGAAAGAAATGGGGCGGAGGACACACAAGCTGCATCGACTTCTGGTACATCTGTACGCTGTGCAGTTTTTAAAGAAGACGCTCATGCTGCAATACTGGATGGAAAAGAACAAGAGGTGTCCTTTGACAACTTCCCATACTATTTAAGGTATAACTAGTCCATGCCTCAATGACTTTCATGGAGTTTCCGGCTTTGTTTTGACATTGTATATATTTGTTTGAATTTCTAGTTGTCAGTTTTTGTTATCCCTATTAATGCTGTGTATTTTATGTTTTTTAATTTTCTTTTCCATTCTAAAAATAATTTTTATTTTCCAATTTATGTTCATTCGTTTATTTTTTCGTATCAAATAATGCAATGCAAAATTAATTTTATTTCACAATGCATTCTCTAGAATGTAAAAAAATGTGCTAAATGGAATAAGTCACCTTTATGTAACAACAAGAAGGTGTGCTTCGGCACACCAGTTAGATTTGTTGCCTTGCTACTAGAAGGTCACAATTCCGAGTTTTGAAATTAGGCTGTTATAAATGCATGCTGTGCTAGGGCCACTTATACTAGGCCCATAGTGAGTCGCATCCTTCCTTGGACCTCACCATGGTTGGAACTTTATGGTACCACCGGGTTAACAATGTAGTGTTCTATATAACAGTGAAATTTGATATCCTTCGAAGCTAGAGATGTTGATTTTGGAACTATGTTGCCATCTAATTTAGTGTATTAGTTTTAAATAATTAAGTCCAATAATTTTTATAAACAGTAGCACATGATATCAAATATTAAATAGTAATTTAGTCTATACCATTTAAATTTCTAGTGAGTGTATTTTGACCAATGTAGCACTTTGATCTTAATTATTTTATATAACCTTGAGACAAAGTGATATGAAATTTAATTCAGATATGGCAATGACAACTACAACAACATAAGCCTTTTAGTAGTAGGTGTAGTCAGATGCATGGTTTACACGACATCATTTTGTATACAGCTAATCAATCTTTCTATTCAATTCTTACCCAACCTTATTTTCCTTCCCCTTCCAAACATATGTTTCTCCCCCTTCCAAACTTATGTTTCTCATTTTAAAGTCAGCAGTTAATCACCCTTGAAAAGGCCTTCAGATGAAACGTTTTTGTTGGGTACAACCTGGCTGACTATTCTCTCATCAACCCAAAAACTTGCTTCCTTCTGGATTAAGCCAATATATTTACTAGATGCAGACAGAATACTTGTCTCATTTTTGGAGTACATGTGTGATCAATGTAGATGCCAGTTAACCCACTTGGGTTGGCCTGGTGGTATTGGATTGGGATCTGGGAGTTTGCTCCTCCTCGAGGTCTCAAGTTCGATTCTTCCGATGCCAATTTGGGTGGGCTAATTTAGCTTCTTCAAAAAAAAAAATGTAGATGCCAGTTAGAATAAACAACCAAGGAGATGCTAAGCAGTCGGAAAAATGAAATTTGATTGAAGAAGAAAGATTGATATGCTATGAAGCACAGACAGAGACAAGTTGACAACGATAATATTTGAGAAAATGTCATAATTCAATGTAATCATATGTGTCGGTGTTGTGTCGGATACCGATGCGTGTCCGACGCTGGAACATGCCTAATCTGAGGAGTGTCCGTTCTTCTTTTATGATATGCAAACTATTTTTGGTGAATTGCAAGAGAATATCAAATGTCTTATATAGTCAGCTTCTTAATTAATAGTTTATAATAGATAATAGTTTATCTTGTATTCTTTATGTATTGGAATGTTATGTAGATAATCCTAAAAACATATCAACTCTGGTATTCTTTTTTTCTCTCTTCTATTTTGTAATAATATAGTTATAGTTATACTGAACATGCCACTTTTATTATTGACGGTCCAAAATCGATGTGTTAGCTTTGTCTTCGCATGTTGGTTTGTTTTCTGCCAATGCCTGTTTCTAGGACTTGGCAGTGGCTTAACAGTGTCTTTTGATTTTGAACAAGATCTTTTATGTAGTCACAGTTGTGTTGCTAGTGTTTCAAGCTCATGTAACTAATGTCTGTTGCTACAATTTAAAACCATGATTTTAAAAGTATTCATTGAAGTTTCTGAGACATTTTTAAAGAAAGCTTATTACTATTTTGTATTTGCATAATTTAATTGAGCCCATGCATATTGGTTGATGTCATTCTTATTTAACTCAGTTGCTGATTATCTTTTTGCAGTGAGAATACAAAAAATGTCCTGATTGCAGCTTGCTTTATACACCTGAAGCATAAAGAACATGCAAAGTACACCGCAGATCTTCCCACCGTTAACCCTCGTATTCTACTCTCAGGACCTGCAGGTTTGTGGTTATTTGCACCATTACTCTTCTGTCTCATTCTCTCTCTCTCGCTCCCCCCTCTCTCAATATACACAATTTCATTTTAGTTTTTTTCTCCCTTTATCATTAATTCATTTTCCCCCTCAATTCTGTACTTTTTTTTGCAGGGTCAGAAATATATTCGGAGATGCTTGTAAAAGCACTTGCGAAATACTTTGGTGCTAAATTGCTCATATTTGATAGTCAATTGCTTTTGGGTGTAAGATTAAGTTTCTCTGTTGGTCTGATATTTGGATTAATCCTTGCATACCTTTTTCATCTGTGTCTTCAAGTATTCTTTTTACTAATATAATTCTAACAATGAATCTTCGTTCGTTGCGTGTTGACAGGGTTTATCTTCTAAGGAAGCTGAGCTGCTCAAAGATGGGTTTAATGCTGAGAAATCTTGCAGCTGCCCCAAACAAAGTCCTACAGCCACAGACATGGCTAAGAGCATGGATCCACCAGCTAGTGAAACAGACACACCTAGCTCTTCAAATGCTCCTACTCCACTTGGCCTTGAATCTCAAGCTAAGTTGGAAACTGATAGTGTACCATCTACGTCTGGGACAGCTAAAAATTGCTTGTTTAAACTAGGTATCTGCTCTTCTGTTTTTATCGCATCTTAGGAAGCATTAGTTTTATCCGAAAGTACTTACATTTATCATGCAATAATCCTGCAGGCGACCGGGTTAAATATAGTTCATCTTCTGCTTGTTTGTATCAGACATCTTCTTCAAGGTACAAGTTTGTAGTAAATTGTTCTGAATCGGTCTCTATTTTTCATTGAACATGCATTGTTGTCCTTATCTCTCTGCAATTATCAGATGGTATAGGCCTAGTTTGGACTTGCGAGAGCTATTCAAGTAAAAAAGATATTGATTCTTAACTTACAGAAAAGCCTTTGTAAGTTTATGGGAGCTTATGGAGAAGTTAAATGAGAAAACTTATAAAAACTGAGGTGCAGAAGTTAATATCAACTTGCAAAATTATTATTTAGATGACCTAGTTAGTACTACTAATGTTGTCAAGCATGTAAGTTGAACTACGATCGGGAGGAGGATAAAAGATTGTAACTCGGAGGATTTTATCATGGATTGTAAGATCCTACCAAAACAACAACATTATAATATTATAATATTGTGGTTGCATTTAGATTTTTATTTATTGCTTATTATTATTTAGTTTATCATATAATTTTGTTATACTTCAACCATTATTTTAAATAAACAAGAAAGTGATTTGGATTGGCCCCGTTGAGACTTGGCAAAACCAATACAAGAGAGGGGTCATACAACCCAATTCTGTCATCCTCACGAACAAAATAATCTATAGAAAATTAAATAAAAATAAGATGGGCCTGCTGGCCTAGGATCTCTTCTCTTCAGAAGGCAACCTTAGATGCACACTGCCTTGTGCTGTACCAGAGAGACGGTGAGGAGAGACAGGGCACTGTGTTTAGATCTCAGGTCTCACAAGTCACAACAGTGACCAGAGTGGCGCTCCGTCTACGGCTTTGCAGAAATGGCAGCTAGCCAGAAAGAGAGAGAGGCCACACTCGCACAATAAAATGGGTTGCTAAAACTTGCTCCGTAAAATGTCTTTGCCAAGTTCGGAATGATGCAGAGATCCTAAAATTTTGCGATCTAGTGCGATGATCAGTTTCAAGTCTGTCCCCTTCAGGCTTAGAGTCGTGCAACCCTACGTCCCAACATGCAATTTGACAACACTGGTTATTACAAAGTAGCTCGTAGTAGTGTCGTGGTGGAACTTTTTTTCACTAAAACTGAGGAGTCATAGCACATTTCCCTAAAAAATGGTTATGCCACAACAATCCAATTTGGAGGCTTTAACGAATGATGTATAGAGACCCAATTTGAAATTTTGAATTAGCTTCTGACTTGTATTAGAAGTTACCTTAATTTTTTTTAAGTGCTTATCATACAAATACCTATGTATAAGCAATTTTCACAATTGAAGAGGAAATTGGGAGAAACTCTGTATAAGCTTTCTGCAAGTTTCTGCTACAAGCTATTGTGATCTTATGAAAAATATGGGGAGAACAGTTTATAATCTGTTTCAATAAGCTCTTCCAAACACGTATGCGAGTGCTATGTCAAAATATGAGCTCAAATATGCTCTTCCAAAACCCCCTTATGAGTAAACTATACAACTTCTGGTGATCCAGGAATTATGCTGGGAAAGGGGGTTTCGTTACCACTTCGTTTGAGGGGAATGTGTCAGGAAATAAAATAGGAGGGAAAAAAAAATTAGAAGTAACGTGTAAGAAACATGGATATTAAATCTCTCCTTTTTTAGCAGAATCAATGTAGGTCCCATATTGTTTTCTGTTTAGTTCCTCCATATTACTCTGTTTTGTAACTTCCATTTTTCCCACATTTCCCACCCATACCAAACAAGTGCATTTGTTTTTATTTTTGATTATAATTTTGCTTAGCAATTGCATGTACAGGGGTCCATCTAATGGAAGTCGGGGGAAGGTTGTCTTAATTTTCGATGATAATCCCTTGTCAAAAATTGGTGTAAGATTTGATAAACCTATACCTGATGGGGTTGATCTTGGAGGTGCCTGTGAGGCAGGTCAAGGATTTTTCTGCAACAGTAATGCCCTGCCCATCTAATTAACTACATTTTTAGTTACTATATATTCATTGAGCATTATCTTGGTCCTATATCTTGAAGTTGTCCTTTTCTCTTTTCAGTCACTGACCTTCGATTGGAAAACAGTGGCATTGACGAACTCGACAAATCGCTTATTAATACGTTGTTTGAGGTTGCCTTTTACTCTGATTTAATAAATACCTCTTACAACATCATTGTATTGTGCTTTAATCTTAGAATAATACATCTTTGTTTCAGGTTGTAACTAGTGAGAGTAGAGATTCACCTTTCATTTTGTTCATGAAAGAAGCAGAAAAGTCTATAGTAGGAAATGGAGATCCATATTCATTTAAAAGTAAGCTTGAAAAGCTTCCCGACAATGTGGTGGTAATAGGTTCACACACTCACTCCGACAGTCGAAAGGAGAAGGTAATAATTATGCTTTAAGGGTAACTAATTTGTAATGCTAAAATGTCGTTTGCATCGAGGCATTAGAAGCTTATATATAGACACACGCACACACACAATTGCACAAAAAGATTTAACAACCCGATAATCTGAATAATGTTTTATATATCCATGTCATTTGGTTTAGGTACATGAAAACTTACAAAAGAAAGAATTATTCAGAGTCCAAAAATCTGTGTATTTTAGTTAGTGTAGACTACAACTGGTTTTATTCTATTAATTTAGAAACCGAGGAAGTAGATGTCTGTAATAGTTGAAGTGAGATACTAAACGGATATCCTAAATATACGGTCCTTTGGATTTCCATTTCATCCTTGGTTTAAATGAATGTGTATGAGCAACTGTGTTGCTGATATATAACTAATTTTCTTTGTAGTCACATGCTGGGGGTTTGCTTTTTACAAAGTTTGGCAGCAACCAGACTGCCCTTCTTGACTTGGCTTTCCCGGTAAGAACTATATGTCCTTAATCAGTTCAATCTTTTATTGGGATTATGGGGTAGGATTTACCTGTATATGCTTGTCTTTTGTTTGTCTTCTTGCATGCAGCCCAGCAAAGGTTATTTCCGGCTTTCTCAGCTATAATACATCTCGTTTTCTTTTTTCCAGGATAGTTTCGGAAGATTACATGACAGGGGTAAAGAAGTCCCAAAACCAAACAAAACTTTGACTAAGCTATTTCCAAATAAAGTAACAATTCACATGCCACAGGTTTGTACAATGAATTGCATGTCATCACTTTTTTACTCTCTCTCCTTTTATAATTATAAAACGATTATTCCACAAGTTTAAGCTGCTGGGTTAAACTTAGGAAGTACACAAATGGTTTATTTTTATCAAGTCATATTGATTCCATAGATGAACTCACCAGTCATGAGCACTAATAGAAGCTTTTATTATATCAATGTTATTCATTACATCTTCCCTTTTATAGGACGAGTCACTTCTAGCATCATGGAAACAACAACTTGATCGAGATGTGGAGACTCTTAAAATCAAAGGAAATTTGCACCATTTGCGCACCGTAAGTAACTTCGTGATATTTGCAATTTGATTCAAATATTCGTTTTTTCATCGCTTATACCTCACATTAGGTGTCTACAAACATTGCTTTGGCTGACGTATGGAACTTCTTAAGAGCCATTTTCATTATGCATCTTGGAACTAGGAATTCCAGTAATGCAAATTTGTTTTTATGTTGCTTCCAAATAGAGTGCATGCAACAAAAAATATTTAAAATACAATTTCTAATTTTAAATTTGCCATTATTTTCGTTTAAATCAATGCTAGATAATGGTGTCTTGACTGAAATATCTTGTGCATCTCACTGCATGTTAAGCGAAGCCTGTTATTGCTGTTTCCTGAATACGTTTTGTTCTGGCAAAAACTTGAAGGATTTTAGTTTGACTAGTGGTTTAAAAAATGTTAAAGTTTCTAAGATTTTCTCTGGGTACTGGAAATGTAATCATGGCCATGTAAAATGTGGTATGCCATGTATTCTAATTTTTTTCCTTGGTACAATATTTAGATTTTTGAGACAAAATAGGTACTGGAATTGTAGTTTATTACTTAGTTTACTTTATTGCACCGTTTTACTGGTGCTTTTTTTCGTTCTCTGTTATTGTTGTTCTTGTGGAACCTTTTATTTTTCATCCATATATTCTTGATCTCAAGCTGCCCAAGTTATGGACTTGTAGTGGGGTGCAGGCCTGACAAAAAAATTCCATAGTAAAAATAAGAAAAATAGTAGTTTGAATAGTTGCAAGAGTTTTGTTTGACTCAAGTCTGGGTGTACTGCTCAATGCTCATGATGACAATATAGCCCTCTGCAGTCAATACCTTATCTGGTTTAGAAATTATTGGAGGTTCTCATGTGCAACTAGTACATGACTCATACTGTGATGTAAGCTGTCAATATTCGAAACAGACAAGAAGCTAGACAAACTATAATTTCATATGCTATTTTAGTTGGCGTCATTGGTTGCTTTTTGTCAGTTATCATTCTGTTTCGTTATCTTTTTGTTCATTTATTTCATTGCGTTCTAACTTCAATGATTCCACATTCCATTTCGACCATGTTTAATTTGTACTCCGTTCAACTGTTTCATGGTTTATAAATTATAATTGCAGTCATACTGCCCTTAGTCACCATTTATCAAATTTTATTTATAGGTTTTAAGCCGTAGTGGGATGGAATCTGACGGACTCGAGAGCTTGTGTGTCAAGGACCTGACACTTACAAATGAAAGTATGTTTTACCATGAGTACTTAAGGATTTGCTGCTCAGTTCTCTCTGCTATATCATTTTTGCTATATTGCAGATTCAGAGAAGATTCTTGGTTGGGCTTTAAGCCACCATTTGATGCAGAATCCCGAAGCTGACGCAGATGCAAAGCTTGTGTTGTCTAGTGAGAGGTGATTATTAGCTTGTACTGCCGTGTGCTTGATATTTCATGTGACTGAAAGAAAGGTCAAGGGTTCAGGTCCTGGAAACAGCCTCTTGTGTAGAAACAGAGCAAGGCTGCGTATAATACACCAAAATGGTGGGACCCCTTCCAGGACCCTGCGCATGCGAGAGCTTTAGTGCACTGGGCTGCCCTTAATTTACTGCCATGTGTTTGATATTTCAAATATTATTTAACCTAATTTTGTTATTACTAATTAATTATTTTTTCAATACAAAATGTTTATTATACCAGCATCCAGTATGGAATCGGGATCTTTCAGGCTATCCAGAATGAGTCGAAGAGCCTAAAGAAGTCTCTTAAGGTAATTGTTGTGAAGTTTTGCTGCTTTGATTGTTTGCTTGACTCGGCTTCTTTGATTTTTGGAAATAGTATCTTTTGTTAGTTTGTTACAACCCAGTACTATTGATTGCGGATGGTGTTAAGCCAAAAATCCACCATAAAACGCCATGGCGCTGCCATCCTTCTCAACCAGGCCGTGGCTGTAGTAAAAAAATCTGCCACTGCAATCAGCCATGGCCAATATTTAACATCACAGTTACCGCCTTACTGCTGTGAAGTAATTCTGTTGAAATTTTTTTACAAATTTATTTCACAAATGCTGTATTTTGAATCATCCTGCTTCTGTTTTTTGAAATCAGGACGTTGTAACGGAAAACGAGTTTGAAAAGAGGCTTCTGGGTGATGTTATTCCACCTAATGACATTGGTGTTACTTTTGATGATATTGGAGCTCTTGAAAATGTCAAGGATACACTGAAGGAATTGGTGATGCTTCCTTTACAGAGGCCTGAGCTTTTCTGCAAGGGGCAGTTAACCAAGGTTTTCTTCTACAGATTGACATTGTACTGTTTTACTACTACGTGTTGTTTAACAGTTCAAGTCAGATATCATTATTATTGTTCTTTCCCCTTCCTTCTCTTTTACTATTCTTATTCTGTTGAGTTTATGATGCTTTTGAGGGGAAATAATAGTTCTGATTCTGAGTGGGGAATGCGAACAGAAATGCGATAAATATGAGCTAAATTGCAATACCTTTTTATTTGCAGTTGTGTTTGATTTGCTGAAAATTAAAGGAACTAACAACACAAATTTCTTGTTCTACGTTTGGTTCTAAAATTGCCATGGTACAAAAATAAATTCGCAATTGTAATATGCAATTGGTTTTGAAAGCTGGTTTTTGTAGCAAAAAAATTAATCCAAAAAATTTCAATAAATCTATTTCATTTTGGGGACAACCTAGTTTTACAATTGTAGCTTCAATGCTACTGTTCATTTTGATCCATCAAGGTCATACTCCCCTCTTCAAAATGTTGCTCATTTAACTGTGTGAATTACGTATTGTGCAGCCATGCAAGGGTATTCTATTATTTGGTCCCCCAGGAACAGGTAAGACAATGCTTGCCAAGGCAGTTGCTACCGACGCCGGTGCAAACTTCATCAATATTTCAATGTCAAGCATCACATCTAAGGTTAGATTCGCTTCACTGTGTTTTTGTTCTCTTTTTTATCAGTTCTTTGTTCATCTTGACTAGTGTTCTCCACATTTTTCTTCAGTGGTTTGGTGAGGGTGAAAAATACGTGAAAGCTGTTTTCTCCCTGGCAAGTAAAATTGCTCCCAGTGTGATATTTGTGGATGAAGTAAGTTTTGTAATAGAATGTTGGATTGTATTAATTCATCACTTGAAATATAGATCACCGTGTAAACCTGTATGGTTTTTTGTATAGGTTGATAGCATGTTGGGCCGGAGGGAAAATCCAGGGGAGCACGAGGCCATGCGAAAGATGAAAAATGAATTCATGGTGAACTGGGATGGTCTACGTACAAAGGATACTGAACGAGTTATTGTGCTTGCAGCCACCAATAGACCTTATGACCTTGATGAGGCTGTCATACGAAGGCTACCTCGGAGGTGAGTTCATTCACATTTCAGTTTGATCTTTTTCCT
>Ga0228710_1003452_pt1 | contig 25146 bp, 13 predicted proteins | sample MedpolnodulmetaG_FD_177995 | JGI IMG/M metagenome (GOLD analysis project Ga0228710, IMG submission 177995) | Root nodule microbial communities from Medicago polymorpha collected in Santa Monica, California, United States - pink nodules | ecosystem: Host-associated > Plants > Roots > Nodule...
TTCTTTTAAACAAAACAAAAGCAAGCAAGTTATAGCACAAAAGTTAAATAAAATCAAGAGGTTCCCATAGAATACTATGGATATTTAGGGTGCTAACACCTTCCCTAAATATAACTAACCCCCGAACTCAAAATCTTTTCAAAGGGGTGGTTTGAACTTTTTCCCCTTTTTCTTAAAAAAAAAACAAATGTTCGGTCGTGAAAAAAATTAACGAGTCTATGCTAATAAAATAGCTTGATCTCCGAAAAATGACACGACAAAAATAAATACAAATGTTAAACAAATTTAGTCTAAAAAAGTATCAATATTCAACCAGACTCCAATGTATCCAAGAACTCGCTTTTTTTTTTATTTTTAAAATGAGGTTGTCACATTGTGGTTGGACAATGTCATGTGACATTTTCGCTACCATGTCACACAAGTGGGTTCCCTGCAAGTTCCTCAAGCAATGTCATCTTAAAACATTAACAAGTTTCACGGTAAATGATCTTTCTTAGAAAGCATTTCCAAGCTTTCAAGACAGTCCTCACAATATTACGAGAATCATTTTGTATGATATACAATATTGATTGGTTATGTACTTAAACTCTTTGGAGCATCTCAAATGATGAGTCATTTACGTAATAATGATACCAACCTATTTAATGGTCTCATTGGAGGAAGAAAAAATAGGTATCTATTATGCACCAACTATAGAATGACTCTATTTATTCAACGGCTGACGGGTCACACAATTAAAATAAGAAACAATAAATAAAAGTTTGTTCCACCATCTCAAATCCACATGACTCTCACTTTCTTTAAAAGTGAAAAAAAAATCTTCTAAATGTACATATTAAAGTATAGATCAGTGGGACCTATATAAGGACTCTTTTTAGTCTACCATTCGAGTTATTGAATCATTAATTAGTATTTTTATTAAGAAATTATAAATCAATAAATTATGTGTACACACTGTGGATGCTCTAGTTTACTACACAAGTAGCTTATAATTTTTTTTATGATGGTACTCCAATTTCTAATACTTTGATGATGTTGATTCATGGTAATGTGAGTGAAAATATAAAAGGGTCGTGATTACACTCAAAAGTCAGTTCAATTCAAGCACTCAACTCTAGTTTCAGATGAAGAACCCACCAATAGAGGTTGTTAGGGCATGTATTAGGCTTGTATAGTCCTTTGCAATAGCTTTGTGCACATGCCCAGTTGTGTTGGGCGTAGCCGTTTGTACTTCAATTGGGAGAAACGTTAGGATACTAAAGGAGACAATAGTTGCTTCCTCTTTTTTTATTAATTTTTTGGTTAATAATATTTGTTTCCTCTATCAGAGCTCAAAGAGGGATTGAACTTTAGCCTTTTTTTGGTTTTGCATCAACAGTTAGACGTATGTTGCCTTGTGCCTGATGTGGTTTAAGACTATGAAAAATGTGTTGGATTTTATTTGAGAAATCAATTTATAGTGTGTTTGGATACACGTTTAACACTATTTTTCTCGCGTCCAAACACAATTCTACCGTGATTTTCTAAAGCTAAAATTTCAAACTTCTTAGTATTCGCACGTTTGCAGTTGTTTTGACATGGAAACGAACGAGCATTTAGTGGTCTAAACGTGATTATACATGAAGTAGGTAATCTTAGCTTCCACATTAAACAAAATCGATTCTACCAATTACTGGTAATCCTAATCCACTTTAACTCTAAATTATCGCTAGAGTATTCTCATGTGAATGACAAAAAAGTTGCTTCTTATTTATCCCGATCATAGATGGTAATTTTAAATATTTACATGTTCGAACGCTCTTGGACACACCTAAGTTGATATCATAACTTCTCTCATTGCTATCGTCATATTTCTACTAAAAAGGATCTCTAACTTTTGCATATTGAAAACTTGACCCAGTTTCTATTTCACGTGTCTCCTAAATTCTTCTTGGCACCTATGATTCTTGATTATTCGTCCTACAAAAAGGATAATAGTTGCAGCAAATTAAGGTGTACGATGATTGAAGCTCCTTGACACCATAATATAATCTCCCTTCATCTCATCTCCTTTTACAAGGGAGGAAAGAATCTCATCGCATATGATAAAAATGTAAGACGACAATGATCACTTTGCATGTGACCACTTCTTGATGAGATATTTTCAATTTACCCTCTCTTCATCATAACCAAGTAGTAGTTCATCGTTTCCACATACATGGAAACCCATGCCATCCATTTTTCATAAGAACCCAACTTCAACCCAATACACCTAAGATAATCTTAATCCACTACTTCATCATAAATCTTATCAATATCGGTCTTTAGATCCCAATCACCTTAAAAAAGAACCTTGAGGCAAAATGAAACGTGTTATTAGGATAAGTTATTATTATTAACTAATTTTATTACGGGTGTAAGAAACTAATGGCTCGATGAACCCGAGCATCCGATCCAATTATATTGGTTCGTAATTTTGTTACTCATTCAAATCAAACCAATCAAATTCGACCTCTACTTATTCTAATTTTACCATGTGTTTCACATTATTCAAAATTGTTACACAAGACTTCGACAGAGCATTTATATTTTATCATTTATTTATTTTATTCTACACTATATTAATAGTTTTATTTTAAGAAAGATGATATATTAGTGTATTTTTAATTATTACACGCTAATTCGTACACTTTTAATTATTTTTTAGGCTTAATTACAGTTTTGGTCCTCGCATTTTGACCAGCTCACGAAAATGGTCCTGCCTCTTTTAAATCGAACAAAACCGTCCTAAACTATCATGTTTTTTGCAGTTTTAGTCCTACCTCCTATTTTCAACTCCAGAAACGCAGAGAAATGACAGTTTTAGACCTACTCCCTATGCTCAACCATGAAATAAACAAGGAATAAAGCATGTGGGTAAAAGGAATCTACTTTATTCAGCACATTAACCAAAAACACCTCTAATTTGAAACATATCTTAGAAATTAGGGTTTTTCGCTTAGTGTGTTGAATAAAGTGGATTCCTTGTACCCACAAGCTTTATTCCTTGTTTATTTTATGGTTGAGCATATGGGGTAGGTCTAAAACTGTCATTTCTCTGTGTTTCTGGAGTTGAAAATAGGAAGTAGGACTAAAACTGCAAAAAACATATAGTTTAGGGATGGTTTTGTTCGATTTGAAAGAGGTAGGACCATTTTCGTGAGCTGGTCAAAATGCGAAGACTAAAAGTGTAATTAAACCTATTTTTTATCAAGTGGCATAGTGGCTAAAACTCACACATTAGTCCTCGTGAGCCTAGCCACCAACATAAAAAAAAGAGCTCACAAATTTAAATGTAGAGAAGTGGAGTGTCTGGGTTTGAACCTCAGCCCCTACATATAATATGCAATATCCTACCGATTGAGCTAAGCTCACGAGGATTATTTTTATTATTTGCTTCAAAAAAATATTACTATTTTTTTACAAAAACATTATTATTATTTATCATGTAAAAAAGTAATAAAAAAAAACTCAAATTAAAAGGTGTATTTCGCCATGGATGAATGAAATATAGAGAGAAAGGGGAAGGGTTTGTGTTTCAGTCAGTGATTGATTGATTGGGTCTTCTTCTTCGACCTTTACACCTTCACTTCAATCTTTACACTTTCACTTCAACAATCCAATCCAACCAACTCACCATGACAGGTATTCCCAAATTTCAATCTCCAACTCTTCAATTTCATTCTATTCCATTAAAACGACACCGTTTTGCTAACCCTTTTTGATTTTTCATCATTATTGCACACAGACTACGCGCAAGAACAAGAAATGGAGATTGAAGCATTAGAAGCTATACTCATGGATGAATTCAAAGGTTTTTTCTTTATGCCCATTTATTTATTTTAATAAAAAATATATTTTTATTTCTGAATTTCGTTTTCTTATTCAAAAATTGCTTCATTTTTCATGTTAGAAATACATTCTGGTGAAAGTGGTTTAAGCACTTCCAATAGGTGCTTCCAGATTAAAATCACTGCTCAGGTAAATTCATTATTATTTCCTTCTTTTTGTGTATTTATGTATATAAATTCTTGGGCATGCTTTTAGTTCTGTAAAAATGATATTTTAGTCCATGTAGGCTCTATTTGGTAAAATAAATCACGGATATGTGATAAGCTAGCTTATAGCTGATTTGATTTGTAGTGTTTGGTAAAATTAGCGGTTGAACTAGCTTATTAATATGAAATGACATAGAAACGATATGGTTAATCAATATTTAAGTTTTTTTCAATTAAGATAACATGGGTAAAATCGAGAGAAAAAATGATAAGCTATAAACTTTAAGCTACTTGAATTAGTCTATCGAAAATGCTATAGGTTACTAAGAATAAACTACAAGCTCATGAGAAACGACGGTTATCAAACGAGTTATTTTAGTCATTGAGCTTATAAGATATAAGCTATCAACTATAAATTAGCTTGTTGTGTTTACCGAACAGACCCGTAGCACTTTTTTGTACTCACAAATTACAAAATTGCATGCTTTTATGTTTATATATTTTTTAATCAAATCTGAGGAGTTGTTTTATGGAAGAATACAATGCTATTTTTTTATACGTGTAAGATCTAGCTTACCTTGCACAACCAAAGAAAAACTTGTGTTGTTGTTGCTGTTGTTGAAGTCTGTGGTAGAGTTTGAATTAACTTTTAAGCTAATGCGAGATTCCATATTATATAAATCATGTTATGTTTCTTCACTTACAAAAAAGGTTCTTATAAAGTTGTAGATGTTTATGGAGAAGTTGGATGGGACAGCTTTTGAAAAAATTGAGATGCATAAGCTATCGCAACTAATGTGAAAAGTCACGATTCTCTTAGTATTTATCCAAACTGGCTTTATGTCATGGATAGTCTTAAGTCTTAACTGTTGATCTTTCACAGCTTTCATACCATGAAATCAACCTGTGTTTGAGTTATATTGTTGCTATAAACGTGTTTTGATTACTTGAGCAAAATTTTCCTTTGTTTTCATTATTTTAAAATAAATAAGAACAGAATATTTTCCAGTTGTATGTACTGGATGAATTTCAATGAAGTTATTTGGAGTTATATACTAGCGTCTTCTTCCAGCTTAAAGTAACTTGTACACAATTTAGTGGAGTTCAGTGTTTGTGGATACAGAAGTTCGGTTTATTTCCATTACTTTCCCTCTTTCTTTGTCTGATATAATGTGCTTATGCAACTGAGACATCCTCCTCACAATCACATAAATTTGGAAAAAGCGACCCTTATATTCACCTGTGTTATGCAAATGTACAGGAGGAAGATGGAGAGGAGTCAAATACTAATCCAGGTTTCTTCCTCTTTAATATATTATTTTCTTTTCCATCTTGTCTTTCAATTTTTGTGAAACTTTAGATTTTAGAATATCATGTCATTTTCTTCCAAATATATAACTTTAATTTTGGAGCTTATTTACCAAAATCCTCTGATGATAATTTGCAAAAGACATGGTTAATAATTTTGTTGCAGCTCAACAACTGGCTTTGATCTTCGCGCACACAGAAAAATATCCAGACGAACCTCCGCTTTTGAACGTGAGCAGGTCAGTATTTATATATCATTACTGTTGTTTGTATGTCCAATTAATGTCAACTGCCGTACATATGTTTTTGTTTCAATTATTGTATACTCATTTTGAGACGCTTTTGTTATATTTTACTATACAAAACAGTTTGCAAGGAATATCGTCTGAAGATTTAAGGATTTTGAAAGACAAACTTCAACAAGAGGTGATCTTTAACCATATGCAGTTTTTCTGTTTATTGCTTGAGCTGAGTTGGTCTTTGTTCTATACTTGCACTTGTTGTTACCAAAATTGAAAGACTTCTTAATGGCCATTTTGAGCACAATACTTGCACTGGTTGTCATTCAAATTGAAAGAATTCTTAATGGCCATTTTGAATACAATGTTTCCACCTTTATGTCTACATGCATAAGCATTTTCATGCTGCACAATGACCGATGGGTATGGAACTCAAGATTTGTTGTGCATACTTGTCAGGTTATGGAAATTTTGATGCAAAACTTGTGTTCCACAGGCATCTGAAAATCTTGGCATGGCTATGATTTACACACTTGTTAGCTCAGCTAAAGAGTGGTTGACTGAGCGGTATTGTGAAGACTCAGATGGTGATGCTGAAGCAGAAGAGGCGGCCAAAGAAGATGTAAGAATGCCTACAGTATATAATGATAGTTTTTTATGTTAATTAAATGCTTTCTGAGTTTCAAGTATAAAACAGTTGCTATGTTGAGATTTCTGAGCATTTGTTAGGTGGTCGTGAAGCATGGACAAAGTGGACATGATAATACTATTGGAATCAGATAATATTCGATTTGGATATGCATATATGCACATTTATGACTAAAGAATATATAGCATTTGTTAGGTGGTCGTGAAGCATGGACAAAGTGGACATGATAATACTATTGGAATCAGATAATATTCGATTTGGATATGCATATATGCACATTTATGACTAAAGAATATAGAGCTTTTAACTATATTCGATTTCCCTTCTTTTTTAATAAATCTTCTGAAGCTTCATCGATGTTAGAAGGATTAAGGTTGCTTGACATGGCAGGATACTTATTAGGCCAATGTGCCTAGACTAGTGAAAGTCATAGTGGTATGCCCTTATTAAACTTCATATCCAAGGTTCATTGGTTAGTGAGTACTGAGTAATGGTAAAAGATCACTGATACTGAATGTTACATTATCTCTATGATGTTTTCACCAAGGCTGAATCTAGATTTTATGCTTTGGTTAACAGAAGTAATCTTTTTCGCTCAAATATTTGCATACCCGTGTTTAACCCAACTTTGTTTTCAAAGACAATGCCGACTGCCTTTGTTTTCAAAGACAATGCTGATCACTACCATTATCCTTTAACAAAAGTTGACTAGCAGATAATATATGTAAGGTGTGGTTAGGGGTGTGCCAGGGTTTGATTGCACTTCAAATGTGTTAATCCTCTGGAGTGGGGTGTGTGTGTGATTCTTACTGAAGTTATCTAGTTTATTGCACATGGTAGATGAGCATCATGATTATACATCACTTTTATATGTCCACTTGTCTGTTGTGGTATGTTTCAAAGTATAATCCTGTAGTTCGAGTTAGTCATATTAGCAAAAGTGGCAGTCAAGGTAGACAAACTCGAGATCCTAAGTAAGATCGGGTAGGACCCATGAGATCGTGAATCGGGGGATCGTAACACGGATCGTAAGATCCTACCAAATTTAAAAATTCATATATATTGCATATAAATTCATAGATATTCATATGAAGCAACATAATTTAATAGAAAAAAACTTTAGATAACACTCAAATTCATTAACAACTAGAGTTCCAATTGCAGAACTTGAAGCCATTGATACTTGGTATGGTAGAACAATAAATTGGCTACGAAAGAATGAAGGATTGTAGTCTGCAGAACTAATGGGTAGAAGACTGAATAAATAATTAACGTGAGAGAGGGAATTGAGTGCTATGAATATGGGAATTGCATTGGTAAGGTTCCATGATTTATGGGTGTATTGGAAAATTTCCCTAATTATTGATAGTGGATGTATTGGGAAGATTTTCAGTAATCAATTGGTTTAATGAGAGAATTTGAAACCGTTTCAGAGAATTAGAAGAGTGAAACACGTTTTTTTTTGCCTTTCTGTTTGCAAAAAAACGTTTTGAATGAATCCGGGTCATGAACCCGACGCGAAAGCCCGTTTTTGGTTAGTGAACACAGCCCGGGTCGCAAACCGACCCGCGAACCCGGATTTCTGGGTATCAAATCTGAATCGCCGGAATCGTACGATACAAACGATTCTGCGTTTTTCAACGGCGATCCAAACCGCGACCACCAATTTCCGATTCCGACGACTTTCCGGCACGGCAAGGGGAGGTGAGATCGCAAACTCGGACGATCCTACGAGTTGGATCGCGAGTTTGTCTACCTTGGTGGCAGTAGTGATTTTTTTTACGCCTTCTGTTATTCTTACGTGGAGTAAATTTAAAATGAAGATATGTTTTCTTCTGTCATATATGTTCTTTTTACAATTTTTCACATTCGTCTCTGAAATGTTACTTGGAAAAAGCTGGCTAACAATTTTTTATCCTTCAACATTCTTAGATAGTGGTACCCCATGGAGAAGCAGTTACTGTTGAAACATTTTTGGCATGGAGGGAAAGGTTTGAAGCTGAACTAGCACTTGAACGAGCCAAGTAAGCCCCTTATTGTTGCTCTTGTTGTATAGCACATAATTTTTAAATACAAAGCATTTGTGACACCTGATTATCAGTAGGGCTAGGGATTTTAAGGGCTTACGCATCTCAGGGAGAGTTTAAAAGAAAATGGGTGGGAGTTTGTGAATTTGTAAGTAGCATTTATAGCAAATAATAGAACATAGTCAATGATATTTAAAGGGATTATTACAATCTCCAACCCAAATTCTTTTGTTTTTAACAAGTGAAATCATTGAAAATAGAAAATAGTCAGTGATATTTAAATGGATTATTACAATCTCCAACCCAAATCCTTTTGTTTTTAACAAGTGAAGTCATTGAAGGTTGAGAGCTGCTGTAACAATTTTCCTCTGACGCCAAACCAATTTGTCATGATTGCAGGCTAATGCCAGAGTCTGTGCTTGCTACTTCGAAGGAAAAGAAACTCAGTGGCAGACAGTGGTTTGAAAGTGGAAGGATGGTACTTTTCTGCCCTTACTATTTATACATTGATGCCTTAAAATGACATTTTCTATGTTATAAATTTCAAGCATATAATTTTCCACTTATGACTAAAATACACGTCAAACGTTATTAATTTATGAGAAATGATATTTGAACATCCATTTTTTAACAACTTTTGTGACAACTCTCTCTCTCATACACTCATTGTACTTTTATTCTCTCTCTTCCTTTTTCTCTTTCTATTGTTATTGTCCAATAAAAAGAGAGGAAAAAGGTTGTCATTAAAAGTTGTTGGAAATTGGTTGTCAAAATATCATTCCTCTTAATTTATAGTTGATAAAAAAAATTCTTGGTGCCTCCAAAATGGGACATTAAAAATTGAGATAATTATTAGGAATGACATGTCACCTGTGAGCTATAAAATTATCATAATTAGCACAATAACCGATCACTTGATTACAAAATGACCATACTAGTGGTTAATGCGTCCTGGCCTTTGAATTTGTTAGGATTTGTCTCACTTAAAACACTAATAGCTTAATTAACCACACGTTAGACTAGTTGGATAGAAACGGCCTTTGAATTTGTTAGGATTTGTCTCACTTAAAACACTAATAGCTTAATTAACCACACGTTAGACTAGTTGGATAGAAACTGGTATCTATGATTCAGAAAATTAAGGGGTAAACACAGTTTATTACTTTAACCTCTGGAGAATGATTCTCAAAACAGAGGAAGCTGTAATACAAATTACAGACACAATTTTGACAGAAATAGAATAAAGACAAAGGAAAATAGTAACACTAGGAATGCTTTATTGATAGTAATTTTTGAAATCGGTTTACAACCAGAATGTTGCATGCACGCCGATAATTACAGTGAAGTTTCAAATGAGATAAGGCACAGGGCACAGTATCTCTCTTAGTTTTTGAGAGCTTAGCCTCTCCCACCCAATAACAACTCAATACCTTCTAGATAACCCACTATGCCTGGCCCTTTCCCTATTTATTCTTAATACAAACACACACAACCGACAACATAATTAATTAATAAAAATCATAAAACACAACTGCAACTGACTGACCAAAGTCAATTTTAATATTCTCGGCCCCTCCTATTATAATGTCTCTTAATGAGAAGTTTAACAGTACTCCCCCCAAAAAAGTTTCACCTTGCCCTCACTCCTCAGGGTGAAGGATTGCATTAGTGTCTACCAGGGTTCTATAATTAGAAGTAGAGTGACAGAGCAGGGCAGCAGTAGGTCTGTCTCCACCAAATTACCTCGTAACCTCACAACAGTCGTTGGTGCTCCAGCGACAAAAACCTATAACTATGGTGAAGAATGGACTCGGCAACGAAATGGCGGTTGGATGGACACTATGGTGCCCCACAGGAAGGAACTCCTTCATCTTTTCTACATTTTTGACGGTCTCTTCATCACTCAGATCCTTCATTTTTCTTTCGATCTCTGAAATTTCACTTATGATATTCAACATTTCAATCCCTCTTCTTTGTGCGTTTTCAGTTCTTTAAATGGACCCTTCATTTCCTTTTCCTTCACTTTCATTCTCTTCTACTGTCTCATAAGAACTCGTGTTCCTTGATCGCATGAACCTTGAGCCTTCAATGACTCTGATTCAATTTTAGTTGCTCTTCTTCATAGGATATAGGCAATATGTCCCGATATTCTGGCTTAAAATGCCAAATAAATGCGAGCAATAACGTGCGCCAACTAACCTGTTGATGACGTCAATTATACCAGTGCGACTATCGGTGAACACAGCCTGAGTAATTTCAACACCTCTGTCGGTTTCTCCTCCTCTGGTGTTTCCCTCTTTTCCGAAACGTTCCTCAATGCTAGCACCCACTATGCATCTTTTTCTTCATCAAACACTAAAATTCTATTTTCGGCATGATGTACCAAAAACTCCAAAATCGGTGCTCTGATACCAGTTGATAGAAACTGGTACAAATACTAATTATACTGAATAACAACTGACTTTTATTGAGAAATCTCTGGAGAATTACTCCCAATTAAAAGATATAATACATGCATAAACACTGGTTCAGAATTGAATATTACACAGGAACTGGAAATACATAGACATGGTTTCGGCCATGGTTAGAGAGTTTGGTTCTCTCCCACTCAAATAACCACTCTAACTTCTTGATAACAGTATGCTTATCCTTTCGCTATTTCTTCTTAGTTCTTGATACAAACAGACACAATTGACAACATAATTAATTAATAAAAACTATAATTACCATTTATTGAATTATAAAACAACAGCAACCAAAGCCAGTTTTAATAATATCGTCCCATCCTATTATAATGGTCTAAAATGAGCGGTCTAGCACATGTCTACTGGTAGTACCTTTCAACAATTCTCTCTTAAATATTACAAAATTAGCAATGATACAAGTTAACCTAGTGCAAAAAAGGTTTTGGTATTGTTTTGTATAAATAATTGATAGATATGTTGTGTTTGTTTGCAGAAAGGTGCAGCTGTTGTCACTGAAGATTTGGATGAGGAGGATGAGGAAGACATTGACTTTGATGATGATGAGGATTTCGAAGGTATCTTATGCTCTCTATCCTTAATTTATATTCTATTTTGTCTAGAAAGTTTACCCATAATGATAAATGCATGTTTATCTGTTTTTTGGCAGATGATGAAGATGATATGCTTGAGCATTATCTAGCTGAAAAATCTGATTCATCCACACATTCTTCCATGCGAGCGAGTTAAATTGCATGTGTAATTTTATCATGTAGTGATTTACAGCTTTCCTTGTTGTCTTTTGAGGGAGTTTCCATAAGGGGGATTTGTTTTTGTTATCATTAAGGAAAGAGTATTTAGCAGATGTTTTTGGTGCCTGACAATGTATTAAGGAACGTTTTTATTTTGTAGTTATCGGCTATAAATTATATGAGCACAGAAACTAATGGATGGACAAACTATTCAACTAAATTTGAAATGAGAGAAATGAGATGAGTTTGTTTCATTATGAACGTATGTGCATTCATGCAAAAGTATCATGCAATAAATCAAGAATTTTCCTATATTTTTTATCTCCTTACAAGTGTATCTATCTGTCTGAACTTGGTTTCTCTCAGGTTTGCTTGGAGATAGATAGATCAGAAGTCTCAGGCAGTGTGTTTTTATTTTTATTTTATTATCTTGAAAAAGTACTTTTTATAATATGTTGTAATAAGAGGTTTGAAGGTCCATTAATTGTTTTTCTTTTTTTGCAAACCTGTTTTCAGTTGAAACTTTGCCATCCCTGCCTCTTCCACGTGTCACAGTTGCAACAAACACTAATCAAAACATTAAAGAGAAAAATATTTGAACAACTAAAAAATGTCATCGTATTTGACACCGTATAAAAGAATACTTGATTTGATTCGAATAAAGAAAAACTAATAAATTATCATTGCATAACCAAGTAATTGTTCAAATGTCGTTTCTCCATTCTAATATGTTGACGAAGATGATACTTTTGGACAATGCAAGGCTAAATTGCGTATTTTATAAAGATGGAACTAACCATATGTGACCCAACAAACTCTCCATATTGCTATGTCAGCCTGGTCGATAGCTCAATGGGCATTGGTACGCATGATCAAAGTTCAAACACCTACAATTCTCCACTTCTTCACACTTATAGTGTACGAGTATAAATAATTGCGCAAAAAAACTCAATATTGCTATTATTTGGTTGCAATGTAGTGATTTCCCCCCTTCTAATGCAATGTAGTTATTTTAATTTCGCTTGAAGTTCCTTGTGTATATGTTCTCGTATGCAAAGCAATTAAATTTATGTCATTGTCGTTCACGAGTTTCAAATTCAATACACAAGGGTCTCATTGGAATTTTTTTGAACCTATTGCATAAATCATTGAGCAGATAACAAAAATAATATTCAAATGTTAAGTATTTTATTTCTAATCTCAACATCCAAATATTTCACAACAATCATCAAAGCCTGGTCGGGTTAAACAACGCAAAGGACGATTTCTCCTTTTTCTTGACAATATTGTACAAGTAAAATTTGTCCTCTAAATTTTGATTCCCCCTTTTCATAATCAGTTTTTATGTTACAAATTCTACAAGGAAATATGCTTTCTTGGCAGTGACATTGTGTCATTGACCTTTGGTGATAAATACCATCATCATGATGCATCCAAAGTTTTGCCATATTGAATTTATTATACACAACCTTGATCAGTCATGGCTTGAGCAATAGTTAGAAAGGCAGAGATAACTGCTCCATGTACCAAAGCCCTGACATATAACAACAACCAAACACATATTAACCAGGGCTGCATGTTTGGATTAAAGAAAATGTCCATTGCAGGGGAACAAAATATTAAGACCTCAACATAGTTGAATAATATTAAGAAAAGCTACTAAGAATATTAGGTACATGACATGAACCACTTAGTAAAACGCCTTTTACTTTTATACAATGACGGTCAATATACACAATTTATTTATTCAAATTGCAGTGATGCCATGTTACTAGATAAATAAACCTGGCCACTATGGAGGGTAAAGTATAAAAAATTATTAATAGTTTTCATTGGTTTTGTTATGTTACTGAAAAAAGAACTTACTCAGGGCTTTCTTTTTGATAACCAAAATCAGTTGCAGCTTTTATAGCTCTTTGATAAGTCTGTTTCATTGCTTCCTGCCAAAATAAAAAAGCAACAGAACTTGATATAACATGACATAACACTGTTTATGGAAATCATACACTTTCCCTTTTCTTTTCAAAATACTAACATGGAAGAAAACGAGTTTCATTCAATTTGAATAGAAAAAAAGATATATAGAAAAGTATGTGACGCTCAATAACCACAACCTATCGACCACTTATAATTCTTAAAAGGAGACTTGTATGATTTATAAGAACAATTTATTCCAACAAACTACACTCATGATTAGTTCATCAAACTGCACTCCGGTGACCAGTTCATGATAAATACCTGTAATTTAGATTCAAAGTCCTCCGGTGACCAGTTCATCAAACTGCACTCATGATTCAGTTCAAGTTCTCCAGCCACAACCTACATGCAAGGAGAACAGAAGATCAAACAAAGGTCCATCGAATTTCCAAATGTCACGCCTAATGCCAGAAGATGAGCTAAATGATGCAAATCACATAAATTTATGATCATAGTTTCAATTTGAAGTTTTATATTATGAAATGATAAGGGTTAGATAAGCCTATTCAGTCATACACACATCAATGGCCTGTTTTTTAGTGCTAACACAATTAATCAATTAAACCATCATAAAGTGAAACCCTCAGGTCAAAAATGGTATTAGTTTAACGTACAATACACACACAGGTCAATAAAGGACGAGTTTCATCAATAACTACATCCTTAAATGAATTAGTTATTTTAGTTAAGAAAAAATTGCGCAAGGCTCTCATCATTGCAGGAGGAAGAAGGTCGGATACACACAAACATACTTGGCAGAGGTAACTTCCATTATCGGAATCCTCCTTTGACCATCAATCACAATTTCACAAAGATAGAAACATATGGTTGTATCAAGGCTTTTGTGCGCATCGATTTAATCAGCACCGACTAAATTTACATTTAACAATGGTTTAGTATATCGGAAACAGCGAAAGAATTGTTAAACAAATATTGATATGTCTGATGTTTGAGGAAAAATGAAGCAAAGCAACAAAATGCTAAATTCCTCAAACAAGGGCCTGAATTAGGAAACCACTTGGTCTCCCTTACCATTTCACTACATATCCATGCCAAATGGAACATAACAACAACAACAACGACAATAATAATAATAAAATATAGAACTGAATTCAAATAAAAACTCTCAATTATGAATAATAAACTTCAAACTGTAGTCAACGACCACAGCCAACTAATGTCGTTTTGGTTAACATAGGAATATGCGTGCAATTTGCACAAGAAAAATTAAGCAAACATCTCACCCCTCCAGCACCAGCAGCCATTGCAGGAGCAACAAGAACATTAGCCTTCCTCAGAACTTGAACTGCATCAGTGGTACAGGGCATGTTTGAACCTAAGATTCAAATTATAAGAAGCAGATTTCATTAGTGTATATGTACACACACACACACTCACACACGAGAAAAAAAGACAAGTACATATCACATCTCAGAAAGAAAACTACCTTCTATTAGAATACGACAACCTGAATTAACCAAATTCATGGCATCAGATTGATCGATCTCATTCTGTGTTGCACAAGCAAATGCAAGATCGCACCTTTCTGTCCATGGTTTTGCTTCATCATAATATTTGGACCGAGCATAGGTCTTTGAATAGTCCCTGCATACGCCAATTTATGAACAAGGACCATAAAATCATATATAGCTGCCAGCATGAAATATAAATGAAAGACAGATGTGATACTAACCGCAAACTTCTATGCTGAGCTTTGATGTCTCTCAAAAATTGTACTTTCATGTAGTCAAATCCATCTTCATCAACCAAATATCCCCTAGAATCTGATTAATGCTTTAGTTAAAAATAATGCACATTCTGTAAAAAGATCAGGGTACATAAAGGAGGTGAAAATGTCACCGACAATCCTATATTTTTAGTTACCAATATTCTTAGTGATAATTAATGTTATTGAGATGAAATCTGACATGCAATAATGAAGTGCAATAGCCTCAACATATTCATCAAAGAAAAACAAATTACCTGATACCGAAATGGGCAGAGCACCATATGCAATTAGCTTCTCTAAAACATGCAGTGCAATCTTTCCAGAACCACTCACCACACATCTGCAGGAAATTTTAAGAAGAGCATTCCAGGATCACGAATGTGTGAAATAAATTTAGGAGACAGCAAATTTCACACTAGATAACTGGTTTTGAAAGAATCTAAAACATTCAGAAAAGGGAATTATGGAAAATGGGAGCTTCCAAGTTTCTAATCTTGATGGAATTTTGAAGTCAAGAAAAATTATATTGAATACAGAAAATGAATAATCAATGATGACAAACAAGGGTCGGAAAAGTGGCAAGTAACAACAATCTTCTTTATATAATGGTCTAAAAATTAAAAAAGAAACCTTAATCCTTTGAGTTCTTTATTCATGTCAGCTAGCATGAGCTGGGCAAAGAAAACCTGCAGAGGCACAAAAACTTGTTAAATTTAATCTTGACATTCTTGGTTGAAATGGACATGCATGTCATACACTCTTTATTCTGAAATGAAAAGCTAGGATATAGAAATGCAGGCACGAGGAAACTCAAAGGACCTGCCTTTAAAACGTTCCAAGAAAAAGGAGAAAGAAAATGGAAGTCTACCATGGAGTATATTTTACAGACACAGACACACTCAGTTTCATGTCTCATTTTGGCAAGGAGCAGTTAAAAGTTAAATTACCAGTCCATAGCCAGTAGCTTCGGGTCGAAGACTGGAGCCGGACCAAAATATTCTTGGTCCTGTGAAAGTTCCCTGCAGAAGTAAGGTAAGCATATGAAAATTACCTGACAATAAAAGTTTTTCGTTCTTAAATGAATGCCAGCATAATCAGTATCTCAAAATATCATGTTCCTAAATAGATTAGATATTTTGCAGTGTACTATACATGATGCATAGTGTGTATAATACGGACATTCATTGTACACAACACAACAACAAATGTAAAATGAAATCTAGAACAACCAGATCAAAATTATAAGCTAAAAGTAGTAACAATAACACAAGATATCGTATAAACCAAGTTTACAAATGTAAAATGTATCCAAGGTATAAACCAAGTATCCTATTTGCAAAAAGAATCTTCAATATAATAGTAATTACTTTTTTTTTTCTTCTAATTTTACCATCTAATTAATACTATACGAATCACTCACCACCTTCAATTTTTTATGATAATGGGTAATACACCGATGCATATTAAGGTTAATTTAGTAATTTATGTTCAATCTCTTTCATTTATAGTTTCTCCTTAATTTGTGTGACATAACCTAATATGTCACTCATACTGGACGGAGGGAGTAAATCTTTGGCTATTAGGATTTACATTTATTGATGTTTTTGTTGAAGCTAGAGAGAGACTTTGAATTGTGATTGGGTTTTTTATACAAAAGAATAAGCACTAACTCTTATCAATGCATTCAACTACTGATGGGAGAAAATAATAAAACATAAAGAAATATGGAAACCAAACCAAAGAAATAATCTACGACAATCTAAATTACCCGAAGACACATCCTAAACATAATGAGATATTTTCCATATATTCTAACATATTTTATGCAATGTGAATCAAGCAAGTAATATTCATCCAAGTAGAGGGAGGAAAACCACAGAAAAAAAAGGGAGAAAATAATTCCACCAAATAGTTTGGTAGTATTTAAGAATGCTTGAATTACCTGAAAATGACCAACTAGACGTCTATACTGTCCAAAAAGATACCCCATCTCGCGAGTACCAACACCCATCTCCTCTGACGGAAGGTCCTAATATAAATCCATAAAAGAATAATATGTCAAACAGGCCTTCGATGTGAATAGGTAAAGAGATAAAGGAAAAGTGTAATTTCAGTTACCTTGTCAGGACCAAGGTAATGATACATCTCACACATGAAACTCTGGCAAAATCGCATAATCTGCCATCATATCAAATTAATTTAGTAATTATAATCTATAAAACTACATAAGATGAGATTAAACTGATAACTCACCTCATTATCACTTTTGCCCTTTGGATCAAAATCACTTCCACCAGCTGCACCTCCTAATTTGTAAGGAGACAAAGCATTCTTTAAGGTCTGCAGAGAAGAAGTTTTGTATAAAGGGTCCACTACAGAAATGCAGCTTGAAATTGAGATTGTAAACTTTTGATGAGATACGATAGCCTCAGTATATTCGTCAAATATCAAATAATAAAGACTTAGTTATATACAATTACTCAACCAAACTTAAAACTTTAATGCTAGTATCTAGGTAGTCAATAGCGCTATAGCAGCGTAGCGGAGCATAGACTCTAAAACTTTAATGATAGGGCTATGCCATAGAGGTCATGGACCGCACCGGGAATGGCTATAGCAGAGCAGTTCGCAATAGCGGCCACCACAGGTGCTATAGTGGCATAGCGGGCTTTGATCCGCTATTTTATTTTAAACGTGAAAACCCCAAATTGACCCTAAATCTAAAACTGTTTCGAGGGCAATTTGGGGATTTCGGATTAACCCTATCCCTTTTCCCTCTTTTCACACTTCAGCCAGCTGTTCATCACACAAAACCTGAAAACCCCAAAAAAAATTCATATGCCCTATCATCTCTCGTCTGTTTTCTTTTTTTCTTTCTTTGCCTTTGTTCTGACTTTGTTCTTTAACCATTGGAAGAACTTGAATAAATAAGAATTGTGTTTTGATTTATGAATGTTTCATGAGTTTTTAGTTATTTGTTTAATTTTATACTAAATATATGTTTGTTTATACTTTATAGTATTATTCATGTAATTTGTCCAAAAAAATGATCAAATAGTGGTCAACCTGCTATACACTATCCCACTTTTGGGGTCGGGCGCTCCGTGCCGCTATCCGGGATTGAATACCTAGACTAGTATAAGTAGAATTTTGAGTGAAGGTTTTCTGTCCCAGTTATTAAAATTTTCTATGTAAAGCAATATCTAGATATGCTAGAAATATTTCATAGTTCACCATAATTTTAGTTACCATAAGGATATTTGACAGTTAATGTTGAGTTTCAAATTTTTATCATGATAGGAACTTTGAAATTTTTCCCATCAAGCAAGTATATAGGTGTGTGAGTGTGTCTTGTGTCTGTGTACTACACATCAATTCTACATGCACACATGTTTGTGTATTTATCCTCACATCTGACCATTATCCCCCTCTGAAAAAAATAAAAATAAATAAAGACTTCTACAATACAGCCCTGAATCTGAAAGTGAAACAAGATTGATGTAAAAGTAATAACAAATACCAAAAGTACTTGTAATACCTGCTCAAAGCCAAGGAATTTGGTAATACTTAAATTCATCGATGGATGAAAACGAATGCCACCTCTACATGGACCCATTGACTGGTTAAATTGGACTCGAAACCCCCGGTTAACGTGCGTCTCACCCCTATCATCCACCCATGGAACTCGAAAAATAATCATTCGTTCAGGTTCCAGCAATCGCTCCATGATGTTAACATAACTGAAACATGAGAATATTAACGATATGAATCCAGTGCTAAAAAATTAGCTTTATCATCTGTAATAATAAATAAATACATAAAACTTATACAATAATAACCATTTGAACAAAACTCACTGAGAATTTTTCCCGATGACTCTCTCAAGAGCTTGAACTACCTCCTGGACAGCCTGAATGAATTCAACCTCATGCGGATCCCTTTTTAGTGTCGCTTCAAGAATTGATCCCGCTGTTTTTGACATTACAGCTTCAATTATACAATATGTCAGGCAATACCCAAAATAAAGCAAGCATTTTTATCAAGAAATTAAATTGTAGAACAAAAACTCTATCAAGATTCAAGAACATTAGAAATGGGCTTGAAATTTGCCAGAGGTAATGATAATGCAAAGCCTGACATTTCAAGATTCACACTGAAATTTTAAAATGGAACTAAACTATATGAAAATTTAATATTATTCAGGAGGACAGAAGCATAGACCTTGTGGAATATCAAAGAAATCAGGATTAAGAAACTCCATAACAAAGATAGAGACTGAGAGAGAAGAGAAAACTGAATCTGTAACTATATTTCTTAATTGTGAATATTACAGTGTGCATTAGATATATTAAAAGTAGTTGTCAAGAGTTAGTTGAGCCAAACAAACTCTAAACTGAATAACTGCCACAAACTGGGGCCCAAACTAAAGCCCACTAAAGCCAAGGCTTAGCCCAAATCTAGAGTCTGCCGCTGATACATACACATATTCCTTACACAAAGTATTCAACGAAAACTATAGTTTGTAAATTGATCATTAAAAAGGGAGGAACATGTAAAAATGATTATATGTCATATAATTATCTTAAATCACCAAAATAATTCAGATTTACCTAATAAAATTATGTTTTGACTTGATACAGAACAAAGGATCAGTTGAATGCAGCAACAAAGCATATTCCTATTATCCTATATATAATTGATCAAATGCATCTTTTGTGACATTTCAAACTAACTAAACATTTATCATGAACATAGGACAGATAATTAAAATGATTTGGGGTAAGATCACGGTTACTGTATTCCATAACTCTGATTGGTAGCTAACTCAAATATTAGAAAACACAGTATATGCCATTAACTATTTTAATGGAACTGAAAACATTATATGCAGATCTATGCTGAGATGGCCAACCTTTTACATAAACAGGCTTATCGGCCATAATTTTATCTTTGGAGGCTGATTGAAGACGAAGAGCCTCTTTATGAAGCAGACTATTATTATGTTCTTCAAGGGCACTCATCTGCATATTTCGACTGCCTTCATTCCCATAAGGATTTCTTCGATGTTTTCGGCCAAATTCCCTGCAGACAGAGCAGAAAATCCTTGGTGTCCCGTCTTTCACATCGACATAAGCCCACTTGTAGGTGTCTGCCCATTCCTCTCTCCATCTTTTAACAACCTTTTTCTTCCTTTTCACCTGTTGGTTCTGAGACATATCTTGGGCATCATTAGAAAGCTGAGAAACCGTCACCATCTGCTTGCTCTCACCATGCTCTTCTGCAGAAGATTCCCGCAACGGCGCACCGATTAGTGTTGTGTTACCAAATGAAGGATCATCTTCTCCAGGTCCAATTTCTAAATCAATCTCTTCACCAATCTCCCTCACAACCAAGTGATGCCTTTGTGCTTGCTGAATCAAATTCATATCATCCAATGCAGAATTCATCCCTACTCCAATGGTTGGCAGCAACATTCAGCATGACAACCCTCCCCACAAATCTAAAATCATATGCTCTCTGTCAATATCAATACAACAAATAATCAATTTACCTCTTTTACAGCTCATATTTTTTAAAAAAGACACTCATTCACAAGATAATGGCAAAAGGGAAAAAAGTTGTTCCAACGTATCAAACTGTGAAAGACGGACACAAACACTTGATACGTCACTACTAACACTAACACGTCGACAATTGTAACATCGGATACGCCAGCAATCTGAAGTATCAGTGCTACATAGGCGACAAACATTCAGACAATTCACCTTCATAGCATTGCTTGGTCTAATTTAGTTGGACTAATTTCTAGACACACAAACCAACCTATCAACAACAACCACTTATCCCACTAAGTGGGGTCGGCTACATGGGTCAAATTACGCCGTAATGTTCTATCATAAATCATTCTTAATAGTTTCTCTTATAGTTTTTCTAGGTCTACCTATGCCTCTAGTGATCTAACAATCCTCTAGTTCTCACCATCTTTTCTACTATAGACACTACCCCAATTCTCTCTCTAATCAAAACTGTAGCATTGTCAAGGCCCATTTTCATCCATTCAAAACCACAATAAACCAAAGTACCAAACACAGATATAATTTTCCAAACCTCAAAAAACATTGCAAATTTAACTAAAATCCATCACAATTTCCATCAACTCAAGACTCAGTGAATACCCGTTTGAATTAACAATCATTTACACCCAAAAGCACAACAAAAACTCGTAATTTTCAGCAAAACACAAGGCCAGAGTACATAAACTTAAATTAAGTAATGAAGTAAAAAAAAGTCTTGTTTTTGCAAATGACCCACAAATTATAATCAAATTTGAACAACACCCAGCAGCTTAATTTCATCACAGAGCTCAAATACCTTGAGAATTCAAAGAAAGTGATAAACTTGAAAAATGGAAGTTTTGAGCATATCTCTCTCTCTCTCTCTCTCTCTCTCGCTAGATATATGTATATAATAATAATAATAATATAAAATAAATATAAAATAAAGGAGAGAGATGAAAGAAGGAAAATTTGATGTGAATTGAAGGTTGAGATTTGAGAGTGGAACAAAAACAAAGGGGACAAGGACAAGGACAAGGACAAGGTAGGTTTGAGATTTCAATGATGTTTCGGTGTTTCTGAAATCAAAGTGGAAGAGTGGAAAGATGAACATTTCATCATCATTGATGCGATGTTTTTTTGGACAAAAACATCATCAACACGAACAAACACTTCCTGTTTTTCTTTTGTTGCTGAATATGTTTTTTTTGGACAAATTTTTTCTATGTTATCTTTTTATTGATTTATTATTATGGTAAATTTTAATTAACATTTTACCAATACTCACACATTTTATTTTACTAAAAAAAACAATACTCACATTTTTTTGTCAAAAAAAAACATGCTTCCATTAACTAATTAAACAGGTGAAGGAAATATTCCTACAATCCAACGAAAGTAGAATATGAAGAAAAAAAAAACATCAAAATTAAACAATATCAGACGAAATTGAGAATCGTGATCATGTTTGGCTAACATATTGACACATATTTTTCATAAATAATGGTGTATTGAAGAAGATCAATCAGAGTTTCAAGAAATTAATAATCACTTTCGTGAGAGGTTTAAGATGGATAATGAAAGTGGTTCGATTGAGAATCGTCGTTGCAACAAGGGGGAATCCATTTCTAAATTAACATGGTCGACACGGAGATGATGAGTTGTACAAAAAAAATAGACAAACCCCATATCTCAGCACAACGGGAATCAATTTGTCCAAATTTGCTATAGAAGCTCTTGAACTTGACTTGCAATTCAATTCCCTTACATCTCCCGGTTGATTAATGCAACCTCATTTTGATCCTTGCACACAAAAAATTAATTGGGACAACAAAGAAGGTTATCCAATTCCAAAGAGCATCGTCTATACCGAGATTCCATTCAAGCCAAGAAATAAGGCTTAAGCTAAAAAGTTTTGAACAATACTCACATATTTGATTTTAAAAAAGAAAAAAAAAAAGAATATTAAGTTTTAACAAAGCTTAATGGTATCATGACTATAATATGAGAGTGAATATGTCACGTTGGTCAACTTCAGCCTATGATCTGGTCTACATCAGGTCCAGACCATACGGATTTGTTTTTTAATAGAAGTATAATAAGTTTTTAGAAGTCTATTTAGCTATAGCGATCTGACTACCAATCATTAAAAAAAGGTTTAAATGTCTCATTAGTCCCTGCACTTTCACCATATTTTGGGATTGATCCTTGCAGTTTTTTTGTTTGGATTAAGTCCTTGCACTTTGTAAAAAATTTGGGATTAGTCCCTCTGTTAGTCAACTGTTAAAAAAAAGTTAAAACTAACAGAGTGCCACGTGGGCCAATCATTTTACGCCATGTGGCACACTACAAGACAAAATTTTTAAATTAAAATAATTTAGTTAATAATTTCAAGGATCATTTTTAATTTCTAAAATAATCTTTGGGCCAATTGTTACTCTCCCTCCATCCGATCTCTCTCTCAAATCTCTCTCGTGAAGAAACTTTCACACATGTTCATTCATTTTCAATGCCTATTTTCAATTTCTGAGGAAAAAAACAAAAACAGTAACATAAACACCAATTGAAACAAATTAACGATAACATTAACAACACTCTCTTCACTACATCATTCACTCTCTCTCATCAATGTTTCGACGCCGGTCAAGTCTTACACTCTCGTCCGATCAGATTTCGGCAACCGGGCACCAACACGCCTGCAAGCTTCACCACCTTCTTTTCTTTCCCAGTCACCAATTTGAACCCTTCTTCCAACGGCGGTGGACTCGCCGGACGATGACTCTCTTGGTGATGCCGATGGTTATCGGGGGTGGGTTTGTGGCGGTTCAATTTGATACTAAGTTAAAAACTAATTAGTTTAAGGATAATAAAAATATTTTTATTTTGGAAGAGGATAATAAAACTAATTAAAAACTAAATTATTTTTTATTTGTTTTAATTTTAAATTTTAGTCATGTAGTGTGCCACGTGTCGTAAACTAATTGGCCCATGTGGCACTTTGTTAGTTTTAACATTTTTTTTAACAGTTGATTAACAGAGGGACTAATACCAAATTTTTTACAAAGTGTAGGGACTTAATCTAAACAAAAAAAAACTGCAGGGACCAATCCCAAAATATGGTGAAAATGTAGGGACTAATGACACATTTAAGCCTTAAAAAAAATGTAGGCTTACTAGTTTGGCACACTTAAGTGAATATGAATAACACATTTTTTATTACCATTATTATATTAAGTTTTGTATTTTGGATTCAATTGTAAATTTGGTAAGTTTTTCAACAATTTAAGTTTTTTAGTCTAGTTTTTTTTGCATATTTAAATATATTATTAAATATGCTAAAAATGTATATGATACCAATTATAATCAAATTTTCTAGAATGTCAAAAACAAATATAATCTATTAGTTTTTTTTTTTTTTTTATTTATTTTAACATAGATATGATTTTTTTTTAGGAAAAAAATAAAAAAATAAATCATATCTATGTTAAAATAGATTTATTCATTTAACATAGATTTGATGACTTACTTAAATATTTTCATATGAAATAAGCTTTTAAATAGACCAATAATTCATATCAAACTTTTAGAAGATCAAACTCAAAGCTAAAAATCTATGAGAGACTGCATATTAAACTTAGACCTTATATTTTTTGACAAGTTAGATTCATTTTCACAAAACCTAATTCGACTTATTTTATTCTCACCTTTAACGACAAGGGATGAGAGTGGTGCTTTGAGAGTGGGGGAATGAGAACCACTTAGGGCTCGTTTCCTTCAAACAAGGGATGGTGTTTTAATAGATGGGAGAAGAGGAATTTAATAATTTAATGTAAACAAAAGAACTTGATTTCGACCAAAAGAACAAAATACAAAATAATAACTGGATAGTTTCTTCCCAGCTGTATTTCTTTTCTTGTTTTTGTTTTCCTTTGTAACTATTGTTCAGTCCTTACTGTATTTCCTTGGTACACCTTGTGCCGGGAATAACACTTTGATGTGGTAATATATTTCATTTTAGTCTCTTCAAAAAAAAAACTGGATACAAAAATATAAAATAGCGAGATTTGATTACACTTTACTTAGAGATCTATTAAAAAAATAGTCAAAGGAGTTGCAAATAATTAAACTCAAATTTTATTATCGTACCGTGTTGTATTTTGAATTTCAAAAGTTCTATGTATTCACCTACTTGACCAAAAAAGTTCTATGCATTCACATATTTGTTTCGTATTGCATCCATATCCGTACTAAGTTTCTTGGCTTCAAACGCACTATTTCCATTTAGACACATAAACCAATTTTTCAACCATAGAATAACTCCATGATTTTTTTTGGGAAATTTTTGTATAACGCTGATTTTATGACAGAGAAATCATATACACATAACATAATTGTAAAAAAAAAAAAAAAAAAGAAAAAAAATTGGAAAACA
>Ga0228710_1003454_pt1 | contig 25140 bp, 4 predicted proteins | sample MedpolnodulmetaG_FD_177995 | JGI IMG/M metagenome (GOLD analysis project Ga0228710, IMG submission 177995) | Root nodule microbial communities from Medicago polymorpha collected in Santa Monica, California, United States - pink nodules | ecosystem: Host-associated > Plants > Roots > Nodule...
ATCTTTTCAAAGGGGTGTTTCGAACTTTTTTCCCCTTTTCTCTTAAAATTAAATGTTCAGTCGTGAAATAAAATAGTGAGTCAAACGCTAATCAAATAGCCTTGATCTCCGAAAAATGGCGCGACATTTGTGTTTATGAATTAACAAGTACTAACCCTCCACTATCGTTTTATGAATTTCGTACTTGTTAATTCATTATAAAAACGGTGAATTTAGATTAAAAAATAGCTTTACATAAAATTAGGATTCGAGACTTGGTTTGATAGGGATTAGGCCATTAAACTCATCCAACAATCCCAAGACAAGAAGAATCTATCCACTCACGTTCATTGTAGACATAGAAGAAAACAAGTAGAAGAAGAACATAAAATAACAATAAAATAAAGGTGAACTTTTATTCAAAGAAACAATTATCACTTATTATTTCCAAGAACAAAAGATGAATGAATATGTTTGCTAGCTGCTCTATTTATAGTCTACAACTACTTAAGCCCCAAGAAATACATCAATGGAGTGTACATTCCACAAGAAACTACGGGCTTTAGGTCAAAAATAAACTAAAATAGGCAGCTTGTCGAAGAAGCAAAAGCAACAAAAGGAAGTTTGTGGCCGTGCCAAGTCTTATGATTGGTTGGCTTCATATTTTTGTACCAAATCTTCGTATTTTTGGCCCGAATCATCTCCAAATCTCCTTTCTTTTGCTCCAAGACTCAATCTTTCAAATATTTGTTCTTGAAATTAAATAACTTGCAATTGAAGTAAAATAGTTCTAAAAAGGAAATAAAAACATATAAAATCTAAATAAAATAGACTAAAATAATATATTAAAAACACTAATTATTGACTCATCACATAACGAAATTACTTGGCCAAATTTCGTAACATCAAACCGACAATGGTGGAAGGCGTCTGGTTTAACATCGACCTGGCATGGTTCTTGTTGCTTACAAAAAAATATGAGTTTGTCATTGTTCCCGTATATTTTCCAACTAAGTTTCTATGCAAAGTAATTATTTTAGAATCATCATAAGTGCATATGGCCTAGAGTGAAAGGGTACTTTACAAATACTATAAGTCATCATTCAAAACAATCTAATATAAACTAATCAGCATAAGGAGCAACTTTAGTTTGTCACTATATTTAGATAACAATTACCAACTCACATTTTTTTTAAGCAACAAAAACCACTATACTTAAGATCTATTTTGCACAATATAAGTAATGATATTCTATGAGTTTTTGGTGTTTCTTTTTCATAAGCCCAAATTTTTATTTATGTTAGAATCTTTACTAGTTACTGAAGCTAAACAAAAGTTAGTTAGTTACTCTCGTAAACTTACTTTTTTATTTAATTTATAAGTATGACTAGTTTTTTACATTATTGATGTCATTTATAATTTGAATTGATGATTGCTATTTTATTTTTAAAATAATTGTGTTTTTTATTAGAGATCCGTTTTTTATATTTAACTAGAGCCTCCAATTTAATTGGACCGGCCCCGATTATATTTACAAGCTAAACAAGTTGAAACATAGTAATGAGCTTACTTGAATAGAATATGTTCTATAGAATCATACTACCGTGTATTTGATTTATTTGTAGACAGACATTAAAAAAAAAAAAGGAGTTGAAACATAGTATCTTGGAAAATGAACTTACTTTTTTTCCAAGTCCAAACAAGTTGTAAAGTTGTCAACTCTCAAGTGAATCTTTGGGAACTAGAAAAAGACAAAAAAAGGAGACCAGAAAAATCAAAATTGGGGCATGATTTCATTCGTAAAAAACCGGGCCATGATTTCTAAAAATTGGGGCACGATTTTTCGGTTATGTAAAGTGAATCTATAAAAGCCAGACATTAAAAGGTTCTGATTTTTGGGAGATTGAAGACACATTTGGAGCCGAGTATTGCAGATTTCATGGTGGTTTGCCATCCAACTCATATTCAATCCCAACTTCATGTAATGTTCTTTTCTTTTAATCTAGTTATTTGTGCATTAGCCATGACTATCTAAGTTTCAATTGGTTAGGTCTGAGATGATTATGTTCTAGCTTTTTGGCCATGTAATCTGCAAACTCTACATCAGTTATAAATGTAATTCTAGTTTATTCAATATAATTTGTACTTAATGCTTTTATGATTTTGACCAAGTATAAATTGATCTTAAATACCATATAATTGCTGACCATAACTTATGACTTAGACCTAATTATATTGTTCAACTTAAGGGGCAATATAGGGATATAATGTTGTTAACTTGTGATTTCTAATTACCAAGCAATCAAAACTTTAATAATTACGGCTTAACCTAAGGAATTAGGGGATTGCAATTAGAAAAGACGACTTTGAGTCAAGGGATTGACCTGGGCTATTTTGTTAATCATCGTACACTAGAGGAACAATTAAATGGTGTAGGTTCATATTACCAATTCTTGATGAACAGATGATTCGAAAGACCTGATCATATTTCCTATTTAATTTAATCAGTGCACCCCAATTTTACAAATATCCTTAATAATAATGACATTACCGAGTAGAAGTTGAAACAATTCATATGGATACGAATCTTATAAATTTTATTACTTCGATATAGTTTATAACACTTGCTAAAATTGTATCAAGAGATAAAATTTTAATTTCTCCTTATCATTTCACACACATGAGTCTTGAACTGAATGACAATCAAGTTCAAGGAGAGAAGTCAACTGCGCAGTACGTTGTTCTTTTTCATTTTGTGTGACAACATTTTTTTTAATCATTTAGTATTATATTGTTAAATTAAAATTAAAATTGAAATTAAAATTAAAACTATACTTTAATGTGGTAATCGAACTCTTGTTTGAGTGATAGCTTGCTGAGACATGGGTATCCACTAGGCTAGTGCATTATTAGTTCTCTAAAATGGTTCATGATAGACCAACGATGAATGGAGTCGAGATAGAGGCGGTGGTTAAGGGCTCAAATGGCAATAAAAGCTAAGGACCAGATGGATTTAATTTTGCCTTTGATAAAAGATTCTGATCCCTTCTTCGTCTTGTGGTAAGGGTGATGTTGAACAGTTTTACACTCATGCTAGTTTTCCTAGGACCTTCGCTCCCTGCTTTGTTACTCTAATTCCTAAGGTGGGTTCCCTGATGCACCTTTGTGAGTTCTACTCGATTTCTCCTTTTGGATCGTTGTTTCATCTAACCAATCTGCTTTTACCAAAAGGAGACACCTAGTATATGGAGTTGTTCCTTTGAGTGAAGTTATTTATCTGGCCAGAAAGATTATGAAAGATTGTCTGATTTTTAAATTGGATTTTAGAAAGGCATTGGATTCAATAAGTTGGGTTTTTTTAGACTATATGATGAGAATGTTGGGATTTACTAAGAAGTGGAAGTCATGGATTTGTGCTTGCGTGTTCACTTGTAGGCTTTCGGTCTTGGTTGATGGTTGCCTGACTCATGAGACACAATATTATTTACATTTTATGATTAAATATATTTTTGTTCCTTTTAAACATTCTAACTTTTCGTTTTAGCATATTTCAATTAGAAAAACTTTACGTTTTAGCAATCATAATTTTTTCCAACATTTAGTCTCCAAAATTTTATGTACACATTTTTCCTCCTTACTTTTAAGTTAGATTATGTGTATCTCAAATTTTGTAATTAATCTTTGTGAAACTGTTTAGAATATTTATAAGAATCTTTTCAAAAGAATTAGAATTTTTTAACAAAACTTAAATAAAACTTTTGGGGAACTAAAAGTCGAAGAATTTTTTTAAATTAATTAAAACAAAAAATGAAAATATTTATAGGGACAAAAAAACATATGTAATCCACGTTGCATTTTATATGGGGAGAGAAGTCTAATCTATAATATATATATAGAGAATACATGTTTTTGGGTTGACATTTTCACTTCTAATTGCACGCTTAAAGAAATGTATATATAAGAATGCTATATTTTTTGTGTCATTAAAAAAGATAAGAATTTATATTATATTACTATATCGTTAGTGGCAATGAAAAAAAAATATTGTTTGTTACAATATGAAAATTAAAAATATCTATACTTAAACTTTTAATCGAATTCAAAATAATATTAATTAAAATCAAAATTTCATAAAATCATTGTTCGTAATTTATACGTATTGACGCAATAAAAAAATAAAAAAAAGAAGACAAACGGGCGCAGAGTGATCATCTGAACGCTAGTTATAAAAAAGTAAATAGTGGTATGGTAGTCTGAATGTTAGTTATAAGAAGACTTAATTAATGATTTGGTCCCTTAAGTTATTTGTTGGTTACATTTTGGTCTCATAAGTTATTAATGTTACAATTTGGTCCCTTCAGTTAATATTCTGTTAGCCAAATAAATCTTCAGCATCAGTCTTTTTCTAAAACGTTAAATAGGCACATGTGAACAGTTATATGACAACTTGCAATGTGTATCCACGTTAGACATTAGGTTAACGGTTTTGACGGTGGAGATTGATTTGGTTGACGGATGATGACTTAAAGGGACCAAATTGTAACATTAATAACTTATGAGACTAAAATGTAACTAACAAATAACTTAAGGGATCACATCATTAATTAAATTACCAAAGTTCACTGCAGAGGAATCTAAAAGTCTTATTGGGTCATATGATTTTATGGGAATCAATTACTACACCACCATGTATGCTGGCAATCTAACGCCAGAATTAGTTGAAAAATCTAAATCAACTGGCGGCGCTGAGGGCATCAATAGCATTTTCGAAATCTTTAATGTAGTTTTATTAGGTAAGATAATTATTATTTATATACTTGAATTTTTACTTAAAAAAGAGAAGATAATTCCTTTGTTTGATATAAACTGTTTTCTGCTATGATTCATGACAGACACAAATAAAGATGGGACACCCGTTGGACCAAGGGTGAATAAGACTCTCTTGCAATTATTGTTATATCTCATATATTTGATTCATTTGATTGATGAATAATAACTAAACAATATGTGCAGGCTGCAACTTGGCTATATGTTTGTCCAAAGGGGATTCGGGACCTACTGTTGTACACAAAGGAAAAGTATAACAATCCTACGATTATCATAACTGAAAATGGTAATATTTATGTTACATTTTTTTAATGTAATTTAAAAGAATCAAATTAAGTGTCTAATAAACTAAAATTTGAAAATTCTAATAAATTTCAATCATAGGTATGAATGAGTACAATGATTCAACGTTGTCACTCGAAGAGGCGCTCATGGATATTCACAGAATTGAATACTTTTACCGTCATCTATATTATCTTTCATCTGCAATCAAGTAGCACCCTTTATTTACTTAAATCAGAATCAATTACATTATTTTCACACTCGAATATTTTAGTTTTATGCATTTAATTTTAACTATATTATTATTTGTTTGGTTTATTGTGTGAAGGCAAGGTGTGAATGTAAAAGGATATTTTGCATGGTCCCTTTTGGACAACTTTGAATGGAATGACGGATACACTGTGCGTTTTGGAATTAACTTTGTTGATTACGAGAATGATCTTAAAAGACACCCTAAGCTCTCTGCCCGTTGGTTTAGAAAGTTTCTCGAAAAACCTTCGAATTAGAGCTTGATGTATGTCATCATGACCACCAATAATATTGTATGAGCTTGGTCTAATCAAGAGCAATTTTAATCTTGAATTGCATTTCTTAATTAACAATTTCTTTATGTTATAATTGCGTTTATTTTTAATCATCTTTTGTTTTAACTATTAGAATTGTGACATACGCTACAAAGAATATTAATTCAAACAATATTATACACTTAATTAATTACAATCAAATATTATACACTTAATTACAAACCCTAATCAATCTTAAATGAAACCTACACCTTAAAGAAAAAAAGGGTTATTCTATTATGTGCAAATTTGCACATGTTAAGAGTTTAAAGTAGTAACTATGACTTGGAACTTGTGTTTTTTATATTAAATATGTAACTTTTAATCAATAATTGTTGATTTTCAATGAAAAGTTACTACTTTTAATTACCTTAACATGTGCAATATTGCACATGTTAAACAAACCCAAGAAATCACTACAAATAAAAATCACAAAGATGTGATCAATAATAAAATTATTAACAAGTTAATTCCAATTATGATAAGTGATTGAATAACAATTAAAAACACTAAATCCTTCTAAGAAAATCAAGTTCCTAATGCATTCAATCACTTAACATACATAATGAAATTGAAACTATCACAATTTATCAAAAATTAAAGGCTTAAATATGTCTTTCGTCCCTGCAAATATAGGCCATTTGAATTTTCGTCCTTGAAGTTACTAATCCTTCCATTTTGCCATTGCAAATATTAATCATTTGAAAAATGTTCATAATTACATCTGATTAGTAACTTCACGGACAAAAATTCAAATTGTCTATATTTGCAGGGACAAAAAAACCTACTTAAGCCAACCACCTCGCCCAATCATCACTTGGCACATGGGCACCACGTCGCTGATGACATCCCACCTTAGCAAAAAAACCTAATTAAGACCAAAAGTCAAATGATTAAATTTTGCAGTGGCATATTGGAATGATTAGTAACTTCAGGGACAATAATTCAAATGACCTATATTTGCAGGGACAAAAGACCTAATTTTTCCATATTGGAAGCCTAATTTGTACTGAAAAATTTAAATCGAAAATTTTATATATATATATATATATATATATATATATATATAAATAATAGGATAATAAGCATATATTTCTTAAAAAGGCTAATATGTCAGTAAAATTTGTAAAGCATGTACATCCATTTTTTCCACTTTATAAGCATATATTGCATGTATATAAAATATCTTGTCCATCCATTTTGTAATGGCTAATATGTGTGTGTTGCCTATATTTGATCTATTGCCTTTTATTTTTGTTGTTAATATGGCTCATTACTCTGTAATTTGAAATAAGATGAGAATGACAATAGTAAAAGATTAAGAGGGTAATAGCCAAAGGTATGTGTATTCATTGGAATTGGAATAAGAGTGTAATACCAAGGGTTTTCTAACTCTTTGGAAATCCGAAATTGCAAAAAAAAATAAAAATTGTGGTAATGAAAATTTAAAAGAACCAAAAATTTATTAATACAATGGAGTACATATAATTACACATATATGGACCAGTCTGGTAGGCTTTTCTATAAACCTTAGTTTGACCTATTTAAATTAATGAGCATTTTTAAAAAGCTTGGAACTAACATATTTAATAAATGAGTTTGACCGAGCTGAGCTTTAAATAGATTGGGTCATAGGCCCCTAACAAGCGGTTTCACCTATTCACACCTCTACCCACATAGCTGGTAGGAAATTGGAAAACTTTGATGACCATTTATTAAACCTGTTATTTTGTAAACAAATATTCAAAGATCTTAATTCACTATTTGGAACTGGTACCCAACAAAGATCACAGAAAGATAACCCCATTGAATTGGTTATTCCATAAACCGAACAAGAAAGTCATGAAACTTGCTTTTCCCACATCAAATACTTTCTAATAACAGATGAAAATTATTGAAATACCCCTGGTGGTAGTTAACTACAGCTGCAAAATAATTGGTAGTAGTTAATTACCGTTGAACCCAGCGGTAATAAACTATTGCTGCGACCTGGAATTAAAACAACACAGAAACTTCGTTTTCTAGTTATAGGTTTAAAACAACACAAACTACAAATATTCATCAATTTCACCACAACTTTAATTGCACGAATTTGAGCCAAATTTCCTCAAGTAAGTCATGTTAATCCTATTTGCATGCAATGTAGGTTGTTTACGGTTTTTCCTCTTCATAATTTTAGCAAAATGTTAATTTTTAGGTTAGGTTTGAAAATTGCAAATTTTGTTTGATTTTGATGTTATAATGGACTGTTGTTGCTGGCATTATTGTTTAGAGTAGGTTTAGGTTCATTTAGGCTCAATTTGGTTGTTTTGTAGTTGAATTAAAACCAATTGTTATGTTGTGGGTTGTTTATGAATATGTTAGATGTGAAAATTTCCCTTAAAAAATACAAAATATATGGTAATTATTGTGAACTCATGCTTGATTATCACCATGCTTGTCATCACCATGCTTAAAAAAACACAATTATAAACTACCATATTGTACTTAAACTTAGTTTAAGCTACATTCACGGTCAAAGCATGCAAGCATTTGATCATATACAAACAAAAATATCATTAATTTCCTAAACACTAAGATTTGAGCAATTTTAAAGAAAACAATTTAACATATAAAGCTAGTAACGTGAATGCTAAGGGATTATCAACAATTATTTGTTATATTATTGATGAGTTTCTTTACTTTGAAGAAATTTGATGGAGGTTGGTTTGTGGAAGATTTGAGTGAGTTGGTTTGTATTTGTGTTTTAATCAAATGTTGGAGTTGTTTTTCTGATATGAAATAAGACTATAACGCAAGGACAGTTAAATGTTGTTGTCTTTTAAGATAACAAGAATTAACTACCGCTGACAGCAAATAATAGTTAACTGTTATTGGAATTAAAAACCTCAATTTATTATGGTGTCTGAGAGTAAACATATAGTGTCTAAAAACGGCTACTGAGTTCGTTCATGTTAAAACCTGGAAAACGTGTGTTCTTTTATTTTTTTTTGCCTAATCAAAATGATTTTATGATATCTGAAAAAGGGCAACACGTTGTTTATACAAAATAAGTATTGTCTCGTCCTTTTTCTTCTGGGGTAGTCATGTGCTAAATGCCATGGTTCGAAATATAAGTCAATTCAAAATTTTGTCCTCTAATAAAAACTCCAAAATTTGTTTGTACCTTGTACGTATTAGTTCAACATGTGTAGGCAATCATTAGTAATTAAAAAAGTGCATCATAAGTGTTTTAACAAACATTTTTTTTAAACGGAAGAATTATAGTGTAAAGCCTCAAATGTTAAAATAAGATATCTTAAGTCTTAACTATGTCGACACGTCAAGCCTGTCACCAATAATTGCAACACGCAATTATTTTATTGAAAATTATGAAATATAAAAGAAAGAGTCGAAATAGTCTTTATTATTAAGAACTTGACCAGAAAAATTCCGTCAAATAGAATATAGTTAAGGGAAAAAGAGTGCAGATCTTTATTTTTTTTGTCAAGGCGAGAAAAAAAAAAGAATCATCATAGACTAAATTCTGGAAAACCATTTCTATTTCTCTTAAAAGCACATAAAATACTATTTAGAATAAGATACACCATTGTGTATGGAAAACATGAAGACCATGAGCAACTATTCTATCGTCACAATGATTTTCCTCTCTATGGATACGTGAAATGAAAAAAATTTATACTCAATGAATTAAATGAGGTATGCGAAGAGACCACGTTAACGTAGTCTACAACGATGTGTTCTATAATCTTAAAAAAATGATGTGTTCTAAAATGTCTAACTTTTTTTTATATAATAGGCATGTTTATAGTTAAAAGACAATTTGATTATATAAAATATAACTACATCCATCCATTTATAACCCCCTCCTAACTTGATAATACATTTTATGTGATGGTTAAGTGAAATGAGAACCAAGAAGTTGAGAAAAGGGGATTGGATTATTTGGCATGCGGTTATTTTGATTATTTGGAGGTTGAGGAATGATAGGATTTTTAATAATAAAGTTTGTGGTATTGATGAAATGGTGGAACAAATCAAGATGTTAGCTTGGTATTGGAGCTTTAATAGATTGAAGATGGAGTCTTGTTTGTTCTACGAGTGGTGTTGGAACTCAAGGGCATGCTTGATCGTTAATTTTGGTTTTTGTTTTTAGGGCTGATTTGTTTTTCGTTGTTGTTTAGGGTGGCACTCAGGCTATGTTAGCTTTAAATTTGGTGTGTCTTTTGGCTCTTCCACTGTCTTGTGTGGGATTATCTTGTTTTTATTAATATTGTTCAAAAAAAAAAAATCCATTCATTTATAATTATACATGTTTCTATATTTAATTAAATAATCTTTGGTGTGCTTGTTATGCATGTTATCTTTAAATAACACTCTCAATGATAAATCTTTTTTTTTTTTTTTTTAAAAAGGTAAACATAAAATGCTAAAACATATAATAAATATTATTTCTAAAATATACACTATTGAAAGAAGAAACAAGGGAAAAATATATGAATGGCTCAAAATTTGTTGAATTTGTTAAAAGGAATAGAAAAGTTTTTAGCTCGTATTTTGTATTGGTGTCCAAACTAGTAACTATTCATAACGAAAGGTTTCACATGGTTATTCTAGAATTTATCAAGAAAACATTACGGTGAGACTGACCATGCATATGGTCACAATCACAAGCGTTAAAACCTATCACAAATATATTCCTCTGACCAAGTGTTTGATTGCTTAAAAATTTATTCATACTTGTGATAGAATTTTGTATGCCCAATGCAAATTGGTGATTCACAGATTTATTATTAATATTTTTGCTGCTATTTGATATGCAGAAACATATGCAGGTTTCATGATAATCTTATTTCCTGAAAGAATTCTATCAATAATATCATTTTAAATGTTTCTTTGAGTGGTAATTACACTAATATTATTGTTCAATGTGCATTCTAGCATTTTTAATTTTATGATCCTTAATGCCTTCTATGTTAAGATTCATCCTCGAAATGCTCCTAAGATCAAAGAGTTGGAGTGGCTTCCTCTGGTTTACCCGGGGATTAAGTGTAACACAGATGGTTATGGTAGCCTAGGTCCCAATTCCTGTGTTGTGAATTGGTATTTTCGTATGTTGTGAATGATGAAATTATAAGTGTTATTCTTTCTATTGAGTTAATTAGCTCATGAAAAAGGTTGAAGTGTTAGTCTAACTAACTCTTAACTACCTAACCAACTAACTAACCATAGTTTACATATCAGCTAACTATGGTTTATTCACTATACTTAAATGTTTTCCCATAATAATCTATTGTGACCGAGCTAGAACCATCTTGATCGCGTTCTCTTGTTTTGTAACGGTCTTCTGCTACTTCTCTAAAAGGTGTTCCTCCCTCGGATGGATGATGTATAATAGTATTTATAATTTGATTTATTTTTGTACTGAACCCTTTAGTGAACTTCAACACTGTAATTTTTGTAGTTTTGATACGATTACCTATGTAGTCTTGATAACTGGGAAGGTTGCATTGCGGAAGCTTATCCTCAAAGTAGTTGCACATGGTTGTAGTTTTTCTGCTTGAATTGAGAGGAGATAGAACATTTATATTTGCATGTAGTATCTATTGGATCATGCTAACATGTTCCTTTAGGGCAGATGCCAAAGATTGCATTAATAACAAGTTTATATCAAGAAGAATTAGTTTTTAACTTTCGATCATGCTGACCAATGTTCCCGAAGCATTAGTTAAGAAAACCAAAACAAAAAAAAATTAAGTTGAAAATAACACTTTTTGGACTTTTGAGCTTCCAATGTAATACTACTATAGTATTTTCATCCTTAATCAGTACTTGGGGCATGGTTAGCATTTTTTTTAGAAATTTAATTGGCACAATTTTCACATTAGGTTCATTAACATGTACCCTTAGGACACATGTTAGAATTTCTCACATCTATTTAATAACACATAAAAGTGGAAATGTTAACTTTATTATTGAAGCTGTCGAATTTTTGTTTGCTGCATTCAGCAGCAATTAATCCACATATTTAAGTAGTCAATAATCGTTTAATCAATTTCAAACGATTCAGATTTCAAGCACAATATTTTACTTTAAAAAATATAGATGGAAATCTGGACCGTGTTTAATCTCAATCTAACGGTCATCGACGTTTCGATTGTGTGAATACATGCAATTATTGATGATAGTAAACATAAATTCCAACCCTACCTGGCACAAGTTGTGCAAACCAAAGTAATGTCTCAAAAAGTGATTGTAGTGAAGTAATCATAGCAGAAAAAAAAAATCCATTCCCAATGTTAACTAACCAAAATAGAACACACCCTTTCAAAAACAAAAAAAAACACTTGTGCAAAGTAGAAACCGAAAAAAAAAGAAAGATGAAGAACTGAAACATACCAAAATTTCACCCCTTTGAATGAAGTAGCACTTATTTCACTCACTAACCAAACTGTGAGAAATTTGTTGTTTGTGTTAGTACATGTACTTGCTGGTTTTATAATAATGACAAGGGGCTTCACAATGGCGTGGATAGTAGCAAGGAAACTTCGCTGCTAGTTGAAAGAAGCAGGCAATTGACTTATCTATCACAATTAATTAATACCCCACTTTAATTAATACAAAAAAAAGACACAAATGTGTAATTAAAGAGTGTAAATATTCCCCTTAAACAAGTTATTTCCCTTTCACATTTAGTTTGAGGCATTTTATCCTTTCACATGTCCACAATTTTATAATATACAAACCTTTTATATAAAATTTATAAATTTTATGACTAAACTGCAAGTGAGGGTCAATGGAAAATAAGTATTTAAATAAAACCATGTGCTGGGCGAAAATATAGAAATAAAATATTTGATTATAAAAATAATAATCGATTAAAAAGTATTTTAGTGTAGCTTCACACTGGCCAACTCGACCGAATGGAATTTTTTATTTTTTTTGAAAGAACTACCGAATGGAAATTAAAATAGCTGACTTCAAGTCTTCTCTGTAAGAATATAAAAGTCTATTGTTAGTAGAAGAAGAATAATGCAAAGAATACATTGTTTCGTACATATATTTTAAGTAGACTTTTTGTATTGGTTTATATGGATCAAACTAAATTAGGTTGATCCCGTATAAATTTGATACGATATATATGAATTTTATTAATAGAAGATCGTTTGTTAATTCGGATATATGTTTCAAAGAGTGTGAATTTTATCAATAGAAGATACTTTGTTTACATATGTGTTCAAAGAGTGTGTAGTTAGTACACTAGTTAGAATTAATATATCATTATTGGATGCTTGTTAAAATTATTATTCTGGATCAAACTCATTGATAAGATAAAATTAAAGAAAAGTAAAGGAAAAGTTATATTGACTAAGGGATATATTGACATTAACGTGTTCGTCTATCCACTTTTATGTTGCACTTAATAGTTCCCTCAAAAAAAAATATGATGCACTTAATTGTAAATGGAAAGAGAATTAAATGTTTTTGACAATAAGAGTAAAATAAGGTTATTTTTAGTAATTTTCAATATTGTTCCTAGTGTTGTTGATTGTTTCTCCTATTATTGTGTATTGGTCACATTTTAATGAGATTTAACTGTTTTTTTTAATGAGATTGTCAATAAACCGTATGTTTCACATTTACGAGAAACACAATCAATCAAACAAGTTTATTTTTGCAATTTATATTTTACCTTTCTATTTTATCTTTACATATATGTTAAAATATGTTGTTGGTCCTGCAAATATGATCGGTTTGGGTTTTGGTCCCTGCAAAAAAAAATGAAATATTCTTTAAAAAAAAATTGAAATATGTCATTATAAATTTTTTTGTTTTTAAAAATTGTCTCTAGGCTCATTAACTTGGTGATTTTCATTTTTAAAACTGATGGCTGTATTGATTTTCTTTTTAATTGAGTTGACTCATTACCAAATGATAGGAAAGTAGGAAAACTTTGTGATTATGCTGCCGAAAATCCTTTACACATCACAAATGTATGAACTATTTTAACAAAAGCAGAAGCTTCTCGGTCATTAACATTGTTATTTTTCATGATTCATGATTCATAAGCTTAAAGGTTGATGTTTGAGTCATAAGACATGAAATCATTCATAAGGGCCCGGGTCTGGAGAGGAGGATTTATTGAAGTTGAGATGGAATTGAAATCAGCAAACTGGCTTTTATAATAGTAGGCTTCATGCTTCTTTTTCAAGTGAGACTTCTTGTGGTAACTGGCATTTGTACTAGATTCTGAACCCAGATGAATGAAAATAAATCCAATTATGATACTCTCAGGTTGTAATTTTTAGCTATTTTGTAATTTGACATGCTTGTAAGACTTGACAAATTCAATATAATTGAAGTTTTATTTCATTGTTTCATAGGTTCATTTATTTAATTTGTTGTATTTTGTTTTGAATTAAATAAGCATCAGGAATGTGATTGAGTTTATAATTGCTTGTCGCAATAGTGTGTAATGACAGAAAAGAGCCATAGGTAAAACAATTGGAAGTTCTGATAAACCTGTATTCCTATGGCCGAAATCCGTAGGTGCAACCCATAAATTTTGTCGAAATTCCTGTTAGATAATAAAGTATTGGGCTTAAGTTATTGGGCCTTTATACTAGCAAGTTAGAGTCCATTAAGTTTTATTATATATTCTCTTCTAACCTTTTGTAATGTTAGGCTATTGATATTCTAATGAAACCCTAGTCGTCGTTGTTGTTATCTCTCTTTCTCTATTTTGTATCTGTATTGTAAACATGGTATCGAGAGCATGGTTTGATCCGCCTTGAAGCCTTCGTTGTTTCCGTCATTGGGTTCCCAAATGTTTGGGAATGAGTTTGCACTGTTGTGTCTCCGCTGCCAAAAAAAAAAAGTTGGGTTTCGTTCGTTTGTTTTTGTTTGTTGGGTTCAGTGATTCTATCCGTGCTATGGCTTTGATTTGGTTGTTATGTGCCTTTGTTGCCCCATTCATAGTGTTTTATTGGTCCTCGCTGGGTTTATATAAATGCCACAATATGGTGTTTTTTGGTGCATCGATTCAGCAAATTGTTTTATTCAAGGACCTGGTGAAGACTTTGTTTTATTGTTCCAATTGGAGTTGAATACTTGGTACCCCACATCACCGTTGCAACAACCACATCCTGCTGCCGAAGTGTTTGTTTTATTGCTTCAATTGGATTTGAAGGGTTGTTGGTTCTTTTTGCTTGAGTTTTATGTTCGGATCAGTCTCTTATTTATTTGAGTCTAGTGTTTGTTTGTGGTTGTTTCTTTGTGTTTGTGTTTGATTAATTGGTTGTCTGTGTCCCTGTCCGTGTCTGGTTGCTTTAGTTCAGCTTGTCTCTATTCCATTGTTTCGGTTCGTTTTGGTTATTCAATTTTTCTTGATTTAGTTTAGTTTAGTTTAGTTTAGTTTAGTTTAGTTTCGTTCAGTTTAGTTTAGTTTCGTTCAGTTTGATTTGGTTTCGTTTGGTTCAATTTGTTTGGCTGTTGGGTGAGTCATGATAGCACTGTTTTAAAACTCGGACCGAACCGGCCGGTCGGACCGGTCAGTCCGGGAACCGGAGGGTGCAGCGGTTCAGTCAGGCTACTGAACCAGATATACAATTAGCCCGCTGAAACCCGATGTGACCCGGCCGGGTCAGTGGGCGGATCGTTGAACCAGTTTAACCCACCCGACCCGACCCGTTTTTTTTTTTTTAAAAAATAAAAATAAAAGGCAAGGCATATATAAAGATGGAATCTGAATTAGAACTTATTTATGAGGTTTTTTTATGCAGTACTATTGTTTAATGTATGAGTTCATTTGAATTTGGATTTGAATCAGCTTGAAATTGAATTGTGGTGCAGTTAAGAAATTAACTTGCAAACTTGCAGATGTGAATATAAATTTTTAATGTACAAACTTTAAATAGAAAAAAAAATGACAGGATTTTTTTTATCAAAATTTATTCATAATGTAATTTTGTTCATAAATATTTTTTATAGACCGAGCCAATAGTCATGTGGTCCGACCAGTGATCCAGTGCCTTGACTGGGTCGATCACCGGTCTGGGTTTTAAAACATTGCATGATAGAGCTCACAATTGGTTTGTTTGTTTGTTTGGTGGGTCAAGTGCTCACAATTTGGTTGTTGGGTGAGTAAGATAGTACTCACAATTTGTTTGTTTGGTGGGTCGAGTGCTCACACTTTGGTTGTTTGGTGAGTTAAGTACTCACAATTTGGTTTCTTCCTCCCTTTTGATTCCTATGCTTGATTGATTGCACTTCTCCCCCCTATTGGTTTCTTCTGTTTGATTGGTTGACGGTGATGGTTCTTGCTGCTCTCCACTGGTTTTGCTAACAGCTGATTTGGTTTATTTTTGTGGGTTAATTTGTAACAAGCTTAAGGCTTAGTAAGCTTCAGCTTGAGGGGAAGTGTTAGAACTTTATATTATTTAGCATGTTTTTCGTATTTTGTTTGACAAACTTACAATGCTTCTTGTTGATTCATCGTGAGTTTGAGAGTAGATGTTAGATAATAAAGTATTGGGCTTAAGTTATTGAGCATTTATATTAGCAAGTTAGAGTCCATTAGGTTTTATTATATATTCTAATGAAACCCTAGTCGTCGTTGTTGTTATCTCTCTTTCTCTATTTTGTATCTATATATTGTTAGCAATTCCTTCACTATAGGTTATATTGATGGAAAACTCTTTAGATATATCAGCACTATTGTCTACGATCGCATGTAACGAAATTCCGTCACTATAGGTTATAGTGATGGGAAAAAAATCCTTAGATATATCAGCACTATTGTCTACGACCGCAGGTAACGAAATTTTGTTGCTACTATTTATAGTATTAAGAATAATGATATAGTCAGTTAGGACACTAGTTTAGTTACTATATAAGTCACATGGTTGACTCATTTGTACCTATCTTTTTATTCTTGTATCATTTTCAACTATCACCAATACAATAGTTTTCTAAGCTTTTCTCTCTATTTTCGTGGATGTCATATTTCTCAACATATAGTGATAGAAAAAATCCGTAGATATATCAGCGCTATTGTCTACGACCGTAGGTATAGGTATTTTGGGCTATTTCTACTGTAAAATGACATTTACCTACGGTCAAGATTCTTGTAGTGACCATCTACTATCATTATTTTAAAGATTTCTTGTGGTTCTATTTCTTCAACAACGTTGTTTTTGCTTCCACCGTAAAAAGCACAAATCACTTTATCTAACTTGAGAATGTCATGGCCACTATCATAACCTTAGCTATTTTGTTTTTGTATTCGGTCCATTAATTGAAGGTGTCTTGCGGCTCTTCTATGCAAGGGAGAACCCAACATCACTTCAATGGGAACCATCCAACTAAAATTAGATTGCATCTTCAATACGAAAAAGAAAAAGAAAAAAATAGGATGTAATGATTAAAAAGATAGGATGAAATCAAGATATTTCAGTGTAGCTTTCCACTCTGCTTCTTGTTTCGTTTACGACAAAGCTATTAAAATAAGGTCATGAATTCTTAGCAGTTGAATAAACAAATCTTTTCCCATTTCACACTAAACAACAACTTCATAATATACAACTGTTTCTATAAATTATAAACTTTATGACTAAGCTGCAAGATCAAGTCTATGAAAAATAAATATTTAAATAAAACCATGTGCTCAAGTTAAACTGAGGTCCCATATCTTATACAATTGAATAAACAAGCTTTTTCCTCTTCCACACATAACAACAATTTTATTTATAATATAGAAATATTTTATATAAATTATTAAAAAAATTATGACTAAGCTGCAAGACAGAGTCTATGAAAGATGCATATTTAAATCAAACCATGTGCTGAGCCTATTTGTTATTGTGATGTTTCATTGAGGTGGCTAATTGCTTCTCTGTTTGTGTTTTGAAGCTGTATATCAGCCTTAACATGTCAGTAGCATTTGAATTAGCTTGTAAGTTTTGTTAGTGTATTAGAACATTACCGTTTTGCATCTATGCATATTTTATGCTAGTGTGTTATTAGTAAAATTTGCTTATATTATAATAAAAAATACATGTTCTCAACCATTTTCTTTATTTTTCATTAATCATTCCTCCAAATATATTAATACTTTCGTTTGGTTAACTGTACATGCAAATATAATGACCTATATATCTTTTCTAATTTGTGGCAGGAAAAGTATAAATTCTTCCAGAAAAACAAAAACCAAAGAAAACCTCAACGGTTTGGGACAACAGACCAGTTCAAACCAGCTCATTAGCAGCCCAACAACGACAACATGGAAGGATTGTTGGAGATCACAAATAGCTTTGAAGAAACAATAGATAAATTTGGAAAAACTATTTTTAGGGAGTCGGAAGGATCCAACGATCGTGGTTCTAGCGTCAGTTCCCTTGCACAATCAAATTTTTTCTACAAGGGCCAACACCCGCCTTCTACCTTTGATGAAACAGTAACAAATGCTCGTAAAACATTAAGAAGAAATAATAACGACGATCTCCCACCTTCCACCTTTGATGAAAACGTAACTAATGCTGGCAAAACATTAAGGAGAAATAACAACAACGACCATCTCCCACCTTCCACCTTTGATGAAACAGTTACCAATGCTGGCCAATCATTAAGGAGAAATAACAACGACGACCATCTCCCACCTTCCGACTTTGATGAAATAGTTACCAATGCTGGCAAATCATTAAGGAAAAATAACAACGACAACCATGGCAAAACATTAAGGAAAAATAACAACGACGACCATCTCCCACCTTCCGCCTTTGATGAAATAGTTACCAATGCTGGCAAATCATTAAGGAAAAATAACAACGACAACCATCTCCCACCTTCCGCCTTTGATGAAATAGTTACCAATGCTGGCAATTCATTAAGGAAAAATAACAACAACGACAACCATCTCCCACCTTCCGCCTTTGATGAAACAGTTACCAATGCTGGCAAATCATTAAGGAAAAATAACAACGACAACCATCTCCCATCTTCCGCCTTTGATGAAACAGTTACCAATGCTGGCAAATCATTAAGGAAAAATAACAACGACACCAATGCTGGCAAATCATTAAGGAAAAATAACAACGACGACCATCTCCCACCTTCCACCTTTGATGAAATAGTTACCAATGCTGGCAAATCATTAAGGAAAAATAATAACGGCAACCATCTCCCACCTTCCGCCTTTGATGAAATAGTTACCAATGCTGGAAAATCATTAAGGAAAAATAACAACGACAACCATCTCCCACCTTCCGCCTTTGATGAAACAGTTACCAATGCTGGCAAATCATTAAGGAAAAATAACAACGACAACCATCTCCCACCTTCCGCCTTTGATGAAATAGTTACCAATGCTGGCAAATCATTAAGGAAAAATAACAACAACGACCATCTCCCACCTTCCAACTTTGATGAAACAGTTACCAATGTTGGCACAACATTAAGGAGAAATAAAACGACGACCATGTCCCACCTTCCACCTTTGATGAAATAGTAACAAATGTTGGCAAAACATTGAGAAATAATAATGAACATCACCCGACTTCCACCTTAACTATAACGAATGTTGAGATTGCCGGAAAAACATTAAGGAGACGTTATAACAACCAGCACCCACCTTCAAACTTTGATGAAACAATAACGATTGTTGGCAAAACATTAAAGAGAACTTGATCAATAACTGCAATTGGTACCAATCTGCAACATCTATTAAGGAACACAATTGTTGCCATAAATGCAGCAAATCTATGTTTTAAAATAATCTGTAATGAATTTTTACTTTAGATACCCTTGTTTATATTTTTCCTATAACACCTTTAATCATTTAATATTTTACTTATTTCTTTATTTTCAATTATTAATTAAAGGTATTGTAGACAAAATATTGTTTAATGTTAAATTGAACTTTAAAAGCTAGTAATTATGAAAAAAAAGTCTTTGCAAATGAGACAATTAAAAAGAAAAAGATGAGGTATTTACATTGGCAACAGTCAAATTAAGTAATGAACCCAAATTGATAGCACTGGTGCTATGAGCTCATTTGTATCTATGTCACGGAAGAAAATATACAAAGCTCCTTGTATTTCATTTTACTTTTTGCTGCATTGGTTTTCCTGTCAGTATAATAATTTTCAAATTTTGATCATTACTATCTGTTTATGGATTCTAAGGTGAGGGAGCAATTAAGTTTCTAACCGGTGCACCATCAATACTATATCATAAGATTTATTTAAGGATCTAGATTTGTTTAAGCAAAAAAGAGCAACACCTATGCCTTGCCCTACCCAATTCCATTATTCTTCTTTTCTTTTCCAGCAAAATCTTCCATGGAAGGCAAGAAGATATCCTCCATCCCCACCACCTCCCTCCTCTTTTTTCTTTATTTTTACCTATTCATTTCTATTATAATTGATAGATTTATTGTTGGTATGAGCTTGATTGAAATGCACGTGGGTGTGTGCGTTCTGGTGAACTGTTGTCTTACCAGATGCCCTGACATCTTGAGGATATGAGAAATTTATTGTTTCTCTGATGCATTATATGTGGGAGTTTATTTCACCCTAGACTGATAAATGAATGAGAGTTTATTTCTCTTTGTGGAGTTTATTTCTCTCTGTGGAGTTTATTTCTCCTGATACTTTCTGTGAGGCTGTGTTCCATATAGAGCTGGCAATGAACCGAACCAACTCGATTAAAGTTCGTAATTCGATTCGATATATAATAGATTCATCGAACTTGGTTCATGAACCAAATGAGCCGAACTTGAGCTGAAAATTAAGTTCGTAACTAATTGAGCTGAACTTGAGTTATATGTAGTTCGACTCATTTGGTTCACGAGATGACTCGATTATATATATATATATATATATATATATATATATATATATATATATAACTAAAAAAAAAAAATAAAATTTATAGATAATTGATCAAGTCTATGAAAAATAAATATTTAAATAAAACCATGCATCTGCTCAAGTTAAACTGAGGTCCCATATTCTTAGACAATTGAATAAACAAGCTTTTTCCTCTCCCTCATAACAACAATTTTATTTATAATATACAAATATTTTATATAAGTTATTAAAATATTCTGACTAAGCTGCGAGAACGGGTCTATGACAGATGGATATTTAACTCAAACCATGTGCTGGGCAAGAATAGGTTGTGAACACAATAATTTCCTAATTGCTTTTCTGTTCGAGTTTTGAACATGTATTAGGCTTAGCAGTTAGCATAGCTTTTGAATTTCCTTGTAAGTTTTGTTAGTGTTTTAAAACATTATCATTTTGCATCTATGCATATCTTGTGCTAGTGTGTTATTAATAAAAACAAAAACCTCGACGGTTTGGGGCAACAGACCAATTCAAAGCAGCTCATGAACAGCCCAACATCGACAACATGGAAGGATTGTTGGAGGTTACAAATAGCTTTGAGTATACAACACATGACTTGGTAAAAACTAGATAAAAATCTGGTCATGATTCTGATAGTGCTCCGGATTTAATTAATAGCTTTCAAGAAACAATAGATAAATCTGGAAAAACTATTTTTAGGGAGTCAGAAGGATTCAACGATCGTGGTTCTAGCGTCAGTTCCCTTGCACCCGCCTTCTACCTTTGAAGAAACAGTAACAAATGCTGGCAAAACATTAAGAAGAAATAATAGCGACGATCTCCCACCTTCCACCTTTGATGAAATAATAATAAATGTTGGCAAATCATTGAGAAATAATAATGAACATCACCCGACTTCCACCTTTGATGAAACTATAACGAATGTTGAAATTACAGGAAAAACATTAAGGAGAGATTATAACGGCCAGCACCCACCTTCAAACTTTGATGAAACAATAACGATTGTTGGCAAAACATTAAGGAGAACTTGATCAATAACTGCAATTGGTACCAATCTGTAACATCTATTAAGGAACACAATTGTTTCCATAAATGCAGCAAATCTATGTTTCAAAATAATCTGTAATGAATTTTTACTTTAGATACCCTTGTTTATATTTTTTCCTATAATACCTTTAATCATTTAATATTTTACTTATTTCTTTATTTGCAATTAATAATTAAAGGTATTGTAGACAAAATATTATTTAATGTTAAATTTTAAAAGCGAGTAACTATGAAAAAAAAATATTTGCAAATGAGACAATTAAAAAGAAAAAGATGAGGTATTTACATTGGCAACAGTCAAATTAAGTAATGAAGCCAAATTGATAGAACTGGTGCTGTGAGCTCATTTGTATCTATGTCACGGAAGAAAAAAAATATACAAAGCTCCTTGTATTTCATTTTACTTTTTGCTGCATTGGTTTTCCTGTCATTATAATAATTTTCAAATTTTGAATATTACTATCTGTTTATGGATTCTAAGGTGAGCTAGGGAGCAATTAAGTCCCTCACTGGTGCACCATCAATAATATATCATAAGATTTATTTAAGGGTCTAGATTTGTTTAACCAAAAAAGAGCAACACCTATGCCTTGCCCCACCTAATTTCATTCTTCCTTTCTTTTCCAGCAAAATCTTCCATGGAAGGCAAGAAGATATGCTCCATCCACACCACCTCCCTCCTCTTTTTTCTTTTTAACTATTCATTTCCATTAAAATTTGGTTGAGGATTGATAAAATAATTACCAAGGCGATTGCTTTGGTCATCGTAAAGTATTTTTGCAGAAACAGATCCAAATCACTAAAATCCAAGAATTATATGTAATACAAAAATTTGAAAGCAAAAGTTAAGGAAATTAAAAGAGATTTTTATTAGCACTGCACAGAAACATGATATATAAGACTCCATATACCCAAATCATCATTTTGTAACCTAAATATTGGTCTTGTCAAGACACAAGATCATGGAAGTAAAAGTTTCCCATGCCTTTCTTTGTACACGGATAAGACTCCAAGGTTCATAATATTCTTCCTCTCTCACGGTGGAATTGCTGAAAGAACCTCACCTCACTGCCTAACATGGAAGTTATTGCTAAAAAAAGAAAAAGGGAAAAAGGAAGAAAAGAAAAAGGCAGCGATTGGTGGGGGCAAGGCATATAGGTGTTGCTCTTTTTTTTTGCTTAAACAAATCTGAACCCTTAAATAAATCTTATGATATATTATTGATGGTGCACCGGTGAGGGACTTAATTGCTCCCTCACCTTAGAATCCACTGTTTCAAAATAAATCAAAACTTTTAAGACCATACCTAGGTGTTTTCGTTTGAAAAATACATCCTGCAAAGCAAGTCTATAAAGGCGCTGTAGGACTGAAGCACTACTACTCTATTGCATATTCAAAGTCTGTCACTTGCACATTAATTTCACCCTCTCGATACCAAAATACTTGCAAATGAACATTTAGGCAAAGAAAGCTATATAAGATACTCTTCAAGAACAAAAGTTATCTATTGAGTCTAATATAGAAATTTCTTCACTACTCTAATCTCCGTAGCTGACACATTATCAAAATTATGGGCTATTTTGTGAATTTATGGCAACTTTACCAAAATACTATTTGGTTTACCTTCTCAAACAAACATTACATTATTTTGATTAAAATGTTTAAATTTCAAAATATTAATGGAAATTATTGATATATTGATTTATAAACAAAATATTGTCAAGGCATATAACAAAATTATTTTTGAACTCAACATATTTTAATTTACCTGCATATAAAATTAAGATAAAATAATGATCATTTATTATTTATTCTAATAGTAATTCGTAACATCATAACCTAAATGTATAAATGACATGTTTTGTAAGAGAAACATTGCTATGATTGAGATAAAAGAATATCTTCAAAACTACATTTTTCGTAAAGTCTTCATCTTCTCCTTCTATTTTCCCTTCTTTAATGAGAACTTTTGTTGAATTTTGAGAAACTCCTCTTGATAAAGCTACATATAATTGACCATTCGTGGAAGATAGATTTCGACATTGGGAATAGTCTGCCCTTGTGACTTATTTATGGTAATAGCAAAATTTAGTCTAACGGGAAACTGTTTTCTACTAAGCACAAAGGGAAGTCTTGAACTCGCATTTGTTTTTAATTTAATTCTGGGCAAGAATACTCTTTTTTCCACCGGTTCTATTTCCACTTCTATTTGATTTTTTTTCTTTTATATTGTGATTACGAATTATGATATTACTCCTCGCCTATGAGTCACATACACTCCTCATATTAGATGTGTCTGAACACGTGTTGCATCCGCGTCCACAAATATAATTACCCTAAATTATGTGATTTTCTCAAATTATAACGTTATTGGCGTGTTAGTATCCGTGTTGTATATGGTGTCGGTGTTCGTATCCATACTTCTTAATTAGCGGTACTCTCTTTTAATGGCCTCTCAGATGGTGGTTTGAATGTAACCAAAAATAAAAGATGGTGGTTTGAAGCTTTGAGTGTTTCTGGTTTTAGTTGTTGGCAACATAAGTGTGACTATGGTTTAACAATTTTGAATTGTTTAAATGGTTTTAACACTTTAATTTCACTGTATTTTGTTGGATACTGGATGGGCCATGGGAGCCGTTTATCAATTGTATACATGCAGAACGGCAGGGGATGTTATTGCTTATTTTTCCTTTATTTAATAATAATTAAAAAAAACCACGGTTCTCTTTATATAAAAATAAAACCACGCTATCATAGTGTAACATCCCAAACAGCTTTAAGCATTGCCGACTAAAACTACAAACCAACACGAGTCTTTTCAGTGTATTTTGTCCTAACTCGCACGCTTATCAGAAAACTTCCTGGTAGGTCATCCATCATAAGACTACTCCAAGTCAAGCACGCTTAACTGTGGAGTTCTTATGAAATGGGCTACCAAAAAGAAGATGCATCTTGTTGATATAGGTAGTACCAAACAATTCTTATAAGCCTTCCTTCAACCATGTAGTCTCATACCTACACGGCCTCAAGATCCCTCTTGTAACACCCCGTTTCCCAAAAATCGCAATTTAATAGATAAATCAGAGTAACATCATAAAATGGAGTATTACGCTTCTATTTCATTCAAGTAATAAATAGGAAAATTTCTATTTATTTAAATCAATCATGTCAACAATATTCACTGAAATCGCAGCGGAAAAATATAACAATATTTATTCAACAATTGTTCCATCAAAGTTTGACACTAAGGCCTCAACGTGGTTCATAATAGTAATTAAAATCAACGTATTGTTTTTCAACATAAAATCATAAAATAATACGTAACAAGGAAAATCCAATAATCAAAGCCCGCCCCGTTACGTATCAGAGCACCTAGACACGTGAGGAGTCCACTCACATCAATAGCTAGTCCTGGAAATCTGCACTTGCCCACGAGGCGGCAATTCCATCAGAAGGGGTGAGATCACAATTCAATAATTAAAAGCATAAAAAATCATGCAACATATAAATCAACTTAACAACATAATCATCATCTCATCAATAATTCATAATCCATTATTCAACAAAATCATAAA
>Ga0228710_1003455_pt1 | contig 25139 bp, 12 predicted proteins | sample MedpolnodulmetaG_FD_177995 | JGI IMG/M metagenome (GOLD analysis project Ga0228710, IMG submission 177995) | Root nodule microbial communities from Medicago polymorpha collected in Santa Monica, California, United States - pink nodules | ecosystem: Host-associated > Plants > Roots > Nodule...
AAAAAAAAAAAAAAATTTGCAAATGTGAACTTTTACTTTTCATATTCTATAGTATAGTTGGATGCTCGATAACTCTCATGAGTTGAAAATATTTATTTTTTTAAATGGCCAAAAGGAAAATGAGAAAGTATTGGTTGGACACATACCTAACACTTCAATTTTAGGCACACACATAAAACTAAGAAAAAATTAAAGAAAAATAAAATTATATTATATCAATTGATGTGACTAAATACTTTTTATTTAATTTTGTTAGTTTTATGTGAGTATGTGTTCAAAATTGAAGTGTTGGGTATGTGCCCAACCAAAACTTTCTAAAGGAAAATATATGTGTTAACAGAGAAAGTCTTCTATAGACACAACTACAAATCATAAACATTTAGACACACTCACATCAAATTTAAAAATTAAAAGAAATAAAACTAAATGATGTTGATTGATGTGATCTAATTATTTTTGTTTTAAATTTTTTCATTTGATGTGAGTGTGTCCAAATATTTGTTATTTGTGTTTGTGTTTATAAAAGAGTTTCTCGTGTTAACAAACATTTCATGAATGCACAAGGAGTATCTAGAAAGGACAAAAAAAAAGTATTATATTTCAAGGAATCAAAGAAACGAGTAAAAAGCTGAAAATGAATTACAAAGTGACTAAACCAAAACATTGTAAGGGATTAACCACCATGAAAATTGACACAATTAATAGGATTGTGTATTTTTAGCTACCATCAAAATGAAGCTTTATACTTTCAAATAATTGCTTACACGAAAGAACTTTATTATTGAAAAATTTGGTATTATGCTCTCTCCACAAGATCCATCGAGAAGTCATACACATGAGTTGAAAAAATATTGATTTGTGTTTCAATTCGTTCATATAAAAGTAAGTTAAACTTTAAATTTGTATGTAAAAATCAATTTTAAAATCAAAAACTACAAATCATAACTTCAAATATAATCAATTATAAAGCAAAATTATTCGAAAGTAACCAAACATGCAAGAATCAATTTTAACTCCTCTACAAATGGAACCAAACATACACTTAATAATTTTTTTAGAATTGATTTTGTAAAATGGATTCCGATTAAAAATGAGTTGAAATAATATTGATTTGTGTTGGATGCATTCATGTAAAAATGAATTGAACTTTAAAATTTATGTGCAAAAACCAAATTTAAAATGAAAAGATACATATCTTAACTTCAAATATAATCAATTCTAGAGACAAAATTAATTTTACTTCAAAACAATTAAATATGTCAGAATCAATTTTAACTCTTAGGCATCGTTTGTTTCCGCTGAAAGGGAAGGGATGGATAGCTGAGAGGATTGAAAGTCTGTGGAAAAACGTGCTTCCATTGTTTGGTATGCATGTTAGAGAGGATGGAAAGCCCTCAGATTAGTGGGTCCCGCGCCTAAAAACTTTCAAATGCGCAGAAACATGATCTCAACCTCCAATTTGATAAATTGACCAAACCACCCTCCTTTGTGGAGCAAAATTATTGTTCGCCGTGCATGTTCTCTTTCTTTTATACAATTAACATGCTTTTCACTTCAAGACTTTAGACATATTATTTTTTCGTTTTTATAACTTTTTCCAAAAAAATTACCGGCATTTTTAAAGTGTATATAGCATCAAGTGTTGTTATCATCAAATACAAAGGCTACCACTAAAAACAAAGGCTACTTTTGTCATTTCATAAATATATATCTTTCTTTTCTCTTTCATCCATATCAAACAACTAAACAATCATCCCACTTTCCACTCACTTTCTACTCACTTTCTATCCTTCAACAATCTTTCCTTTAACTATCTTTCCTTTCACTTTCTTCTCTCATCCAAACAAAGCCTTAGAAACAAAACCATGCATACACTTAATGACATGCTTCCTCTATCTCACAATAGATGACCTATTTGACAATATGTATTATTGATTTAATATACTTTGATCATATTTTTCTACTAATTCACAAAGATAAATAATATCATGTAAGATATTGTTGAATTCGTCTCGATGAATATTTTTAAAATATTAAATTTTCATAATTTTTTCTAATAGAGAATTGAAGATATCAAAAATAAAACATATGCATTGGTATGTGTGGCAGAGTTCACCATGTCACTTAATATGGAACCGAGGAAGTATTATTTTAAGGGCAATTTCTACGGTACACTCAACAAAATTGAGTGTACCGGTACACCTATATGTTAAATAAATAGTTTAATGAGTTATTTTTTCTAGAAAAAATATATTTTCTATTGGTTATAATTATCATAATTATATTTTATTTTTCAAAAGTGTCGGCAAATCACAATTCAACTTTTTTTTAATTTTTATTTCTCATGATGGTGAATATTGATTATTTTTTCCATAAAATGTTAAAAAATTAGTACGACTCATATAAATAATGAAATGATGTTTTTCTTATGAAATAATATTTTCTAAAATATAAAAATCGACAAATATCTCTTTATTATATAAAAATGATCATTAACTTATTGATTTATCAAATAGGTGTACCGGTACACCTTAATTTAATGGTGTACCGTAGAAACTCCCTTATTTTAAGTCCTTCGTATATTTGTAATTTGCAAGATTTTCCTTCTACAAAAACATAATCTATTGTAAAGATAGTACTTGAAGAGAATAATAAAAATTAGAGGAATGCTAGCAACGCACCTTCTAACACACATTTTTCAACACACTCTCTTTGGTTGGTTAAAATTCACATGGATCCCATCAAATTATGTGGGTCCCATATAGATTTGGTGGGTTCCATATGTATTTTAACCAATCAAAGAGAGTGTGTTGAAAAGTGTGTGTTAGAAGATGTGTTGCTAGCATTTCTTCTATAAAATTATTAAGACGGTGATTTTATTTATCTATATTCTTATTTTAAAATGTTTTCATTTTTATTGGTGGACAAAGATCTCTTATTTATTTATTTATTTATTTTTAATTCGATTGATAGGTAATTAATGTTGCCCACCCCACATTGACAATGACATGTATACTACTGCATAGTTAATTCCCACCCAATTCAAGGATCCCAAAAAATGAAAGAAAAAGTGAAGTTGTATCCACTATCCACCCACCTTTTCATCTAAAAAATGAAAGTTTGTGATTGTGATCTCTTAGAAATGAGACCCTCCACGGTTGCTTCCGCCTCGCCTGAACAGAGCATGAGCATGACACCATGCTTTTCTCGTGTACTGATGCTTTACGTCGTCTTTGTCATTTTATTTTTCTTGTGCTTTGCCTCCATCGTTATCTTCTTCGCATCCGTCGACTGTTACATTTCCTACATCCCAACCCTCCAAGTCGACTCCGCATCTCTCAACAACAACACTGAACACTTCAACTTTTCACTATCTTTCTCAAATCCTACAGACTTTGACCACAACCGAATGTATTTCGACAATGTCACTGTTGAATTGTTCCAGAAGGAGGAGGAACATTTACCCATTCTCCTCAACAGATCTTCTCTTCCTTCGTTTTTCACTGATCATTACATGGGAGAGGGAGGAGTAATAGTGTTTTTCACACTGTCCGTGAATGACATTGATGAATATGGAATGGATTTTGTTTTTGGGCTCAATGTCAATGTTTCTGTTCACTATAGGAACAGGATCTTCCGTTCCAGACCTAAGTCTGTCAAGTTTCTTTGCTTTCCACTCCACTTTCAAATTTCTCCAAATCAAAACAACACAACAACTCGGAGTCAACAGATCTTGCAAGCTCTACCATGTACTGACTCTTAGACTAAAGTCAACAAACATAATAGTTTATGTTTATTTATATTTCATATTTAATATTTTTAGTGTTTAGCCCTAGGTTTGACTACTTGGTCATTATAAAATAGGCTTTGTGTTAGTTGACCAACTCATTCTTCCTTGTTAATATCATCTTCAACCAATCAAATGAAATGTATTTATCTCATTCACTAATTTTAATTTTGATTTGTTTCTGTTTTAATTTTATTTATTTGTTGATGACAAGAGTAGGTTTTGTTGGATTTTCTTAATGAATCTCAAATCTGAAACTTAAAATTTAGTTAAATCCTTTGCAGAGTGTTTTCAGTGTAAAAGACTAGTAATTTTATTTTTCTTTGTTAAGATTTTAAGTGATTTGAAATTGCTGAATACAAACCTTTAGTTTTGTTGTCATTATCTAATAGCATTGAAGGTTATGATAATGTTTGTGTTGAGCATGTTAGTCAAATTTTTCTGTGTTCTGTATTGCAAACCAACATAACCAATGGAAGCTTAGAATAACTCTGTTCTAGTTTTAGCACCATCCTTGAAAGGTTGCTTTCAGATCCAGATCCTTTTTATAAACATATTCTAGCTTCTAGCTAATCTTTTTGATGATTTAAGTTGATATGTGGTTGAAACTTGAAACCTTTCTAGAGCTAGCATTTTCAAGAATTGACTTACCACATCATTTTTTTAACTGCGCCACATCATGTAAGAATTGACTGTCCATCTAGAGTCTTAGTGAGTTTTTGTAAATACTTATTTGTTTTTTGGTTTATTTAAGTTTTTCTTTGCATCACTTGTTGCTTGAAGTTATTCCAATGATCTAATCTATGTTTTTTTAGCAGTAATCTTAATTTAAACGCTTAATCCAATGTGGCAATTATGGCAGTACAAGAAGTCACGAAACCATAATATTATCGCTTGCACGAGGGGACTTTAATAATATTATCCATTTAGCAGATATTAAAACAAACCTGAAACATTCAACAAAGATATGTCTCTCTTTCTCTTCTGAAGTGAAGTACTACTATAAATTCAAATCTCCTCTACAAACTTCATTCACTTGAAAGAGAATAGCCAAAAATGTGAGGGATCTGCAGTTTATGTCATTGAAAAACAATCAATTCTGCCATTACAATCTAATTGAAATAAAATCAATTCTGCAATTACAATCTGATTGAAATAAAATCAATTCTACAATTACAGTCGCCACAAATTTGCTCGACGAGAATAACAATCAGATTGAAACGAATGTTCTAAAAGATCATCTAAAAGTGCTTACAAGTTTATTTATAAAGATTAAGACCAAAATTTGCTAGTTTATTTTTATCTAGTTTGATTTATTTTTGACTTAATCTAGTTTGATAGATGTGCATAAGTTGACTACTTGGACAGACAACAGTTTATGTCATTGAATAGCACCTATGTCCCTCTAGCTTTAAATGTAATTGGATTGGAAGTCTAATTTTGTCATTGTAGGCATTTTGGTTCCAGTCTCCAGATGTTGTTGGAATTCTGGTTTGCATTATAATGTCTCGATATGCATCCTTCCACACTTTGCTCTTCACCTTTTAAAACATTATTTTCAAAAAAGTTTAAGCATTGTAATAGGAAATAGTAAATTTATCCATTGGCTTGATACAATGAGTGGAAGTTGAGTAATAAATCTTCAAGCTAATCTTTACATATGAATTGAAATGTTCATTTAATTTTAGAAGCATTCCCTTCATTTTTACCAATAATATATCATACCAATATATAAAGGGAATACCTCTTCTTGCACAGTTTTCTGTTTTAACTATTTTTGCACAAGTTTCTTCATAGCAATCCACCTTGTTCTATTGGTATATCCACCCTGTTCTATCAAATTGGTATCTTGAGCCTGATTCGTTCATTGTTGTTAAAGAATTCGTGAAGAATGGCAACTTATAACAATAATTTCCCTGCGCATTTACCAGTTTTTGAAGGCAAGAATTACGACCTGTGGATCGTGAAGATGAAGGTGATCTTCAGGTATCAGGATGTGCTTGAAATGGTGAATGATGGTCTACCATCACTAGCAAGAAACACAACAGATGTGCAACAAGCTGCAAGCAAAGATGCAAAGAAGAAAGATGGGAAAGTGATGTTCTTGATGCATCGGTGTGTAAGCAATGAGATTTTTGATAAAATCATGCATTATGAAAGTTCAAAGGAAACTTGGGATGCACTGAAGAAGTTGTATTCTGGAGATGGTAAATTGAAGAAAATGAGGCTTCAAGCTTTAAGAAAACAGTATGAAGTATTAACTATGGAAGAAGAAGAAACCATAAGTCAGTACTCTAACAAGGTTGTGAATATGTCAAATCAGATGGCCATAAATGGAGAAAGTGTTACTGATTTGATGAAGATTGAGAAAGTTATCAGAACTTTGGCACCAATATTTGATCATATTGTAGTTGCATTGGAAGAATCTAAAGATTTGGATTTTATGAAAATTGAAGAATTGTAAGCAAGTCTTGAAGCACATGAATTAAGATTAACTGATAGAATCAAGACAAGAGGTAAAGGTGTTGCATCTGATCAAGTTTTGTAAGCTCGGTATGTGAAGAAAGGAAAATTCAAGAAGGTGAAGAAACCCTGGATTGATCAATCCTACAAGGATGGTGAAGGTTCTAGCAAGAACTAGGAAGGTAGCAAGAAAGAAGATGTAAAGTCTGCATCAGATCAGAAGAAGAAAGACAAGAAGAACATTCAATGTTATAATTGCCGGAAGTGGGGTCATTATGCATCTGAATGTAAGTCTAAGAGAGTGCCAAGGAGCAAGGGTTATGAAGCTTAGTTTGCTCAAGACGAGGATTCAGATTCTGAAGAAGTTCTTCTAATGGCAACAATCAAAGAAGAAGAAGAAGAAAAGAATGATGAATGGTACTTGGATACTGGGTGCTAAAATCACATGACAGGTAAAAAAAGCATGGTTTTCTGAATTAGATGATTTAGTGAATATAGAAAGATAAGATTCGCAGACAATAGCATAGTTTGTGCTGAAGGAATTGGGAAGGTTATGATTCATAGAAAGGATGGAAAGAAAGCTTGCATAACTCAAAACTCCTATTACTTTCTCCGTTCGCCTGTTTCTTACATGGTCCTGATTCGTTTACTACCCAATGACATTCATTTCCGCAATCCTGATCACGATTTTGAATATAGATGTCAAAGTGGGTATTACCATTAATCCATGAAAAACTACAAAAATATAAGGACCTTCCTACAATTAATGTCGGTCTAAACTTGAAGAAATAAAATTCGCCAAATCGAATTGTTCGAAAGCCAAAATCATAATTTCTGTCTTTACAATCAATACCGAGCTGGTAATTAGTCAAGTTGTTAGTAACGTACACATGTACTTTATCAAAAATGGGTAACGAGCTTTTGCAGTCTTTGAACTGCAATGCAACAAGAATTGTTAGTAACAAAGAAACTAATAACAAAGATTTAGAGATTGTTACCATCTTTCTTGCCCAAGTGATTGAACGATACAATGATATTGAAACCTATGATTAGTTTCTTACTATTATATACTGTCGAGCCTGATGAATGTGGACATGTTTTTTTTGTTCGATAATTACAAATATTAATTAATCGTATGATCATATAAGGTATCACTATTTATTTTTAATTATTTCAAATAATAAATGTGATCAAATAAGGAAAGAAAGTCTGTAAAACATAAAAGGGTCGTCCTGCTATCCGGTGCCTCCGGGGCACTGGTTAAGCATACCATAAAAGGGAATTATTACCATAAAAGGAAACTGTTTTTGACTTTATTATAAATTAATTACACAATTTCAATGCATTAACTACTATATAATTTCCTTTTTCATATCCTTAACCAGTGCCCGGGGGCATTGGTTAGCATTTCCCAACATAAAAAGGAAAGAAATACTATAAATATTAAAATTAGGGTCCTGCTAACCGGTGCCCCCGGGGCACCGGTTAAGCATACCATAAAAGGGAATTATTACCATAAAAGGAAACTGTTTTTGACTTTATTATAAATTAATTACACAATTTCAATGCATTAACTACTATATAACTTCCTTTTTCATATCTTTAACCAATGCCCCGGGGCACCGGTTAGCATTTCCTTTAAAATTAATAGTAAATGGAAAGAATAAAATTTTATCACTATTTGTTTCTCTCTGACGTCATATAGTTTGACCAAAAAGAGTCAATGTAACTTTCTTTTGGACAAATAATCAATGTAATATTAAACCTAGAATAGTTTTTTTTTTATATATATTAAACTTAGAATAGACCTTCGTATAGTTTTTTTTACCTAGAGGAATTTTTTGCCATCATTTACCTAGAGGAAATGTTAACGGTCTTTATTTTTTTTAACAACATTTGATTCGTAACTTTTGAAACAACAATAATTTTACAGAGAAAAAGAGGTATTGATACAAAATACAAAGCAATAAAAAAAAATATATATAATATGAGTATTAGAGAGAAAGTTGTCACAAAAATAATAAAAAAATCGTTGAACAAATATCTTTTCTATTTTTAAATAGATGATTTATGCTTAAAGTGGTGATTTATATGAATAAAACAAAATATATTTTTATACTTGAGATAAACATTTATTAACAGATTAAGCATTTATTAATCAGATTATATCACCACCCTTCACAAAAATCTTGGGGTTAGCAAAAACAAATTTATTTTTAACAAATTAATTTTGTTTAGGAAAACAAATTAATTGATACCACTCCTTGTATAATTAATTAACATGTTTATTTTTTGAAAAGAAAATAAAAGTCACGATAATACATAAAATATGTAAAGTCAAGTGTTATGACCACAACCAACACAAATTCCTTAAAAAAGAAAAACTTAATAATTTAACAGCACAGCAGAGAAGTGGATCATGGCACGTGTACGTACAATATGAAGTCTAACAGAAGGATCGTGCGGAGCACCATCGTTTAACTTTCCCGAGAAACACAAAAGCCTAAAAAATCTATGAACTCTCTGTTAGAGATCTTGCACTCACGCGCGATCATCTTTGAATCCTAAGTTTAGGGTTTCAACTTTCCAATCAATCACCTCTTCTAAATGTACCCAGCTCAATAATCACGGTATCGATCAAATGCATTTTCCCACTTTGTTGAACTGCTTCACTGCATGTTGGATTTTCGTGTAAATCAATCTTTTCTTCTTGTTGTTGTTCATTTTTCTGTGCAGGAAAATTTTGTTACCAGTTCTAACATGACTTGAATTGCTTCTTCTTATGAGCTTACTTTGAAGGAAATGGTATGTATTGTTTTGAAATTAACATTCTTGCCCAGAAATGGATTATGTTGTTTGTGTTTGATGTTTGAATTTCAACTGTTTACCATTTTGTTTTAAATGTGATATCTTGAAAGTCAAGAAGAAAAACAACATTAGGGCTATTAGTTATTTTAATTTGATGTTGCACTTGCATATGTTTTTGTGGTCCACTTTTAGTGTCAACTAGTACAACTTTAATTAGAACTTGACATGATTTTTGTACTTTTATTTGCACGACATTCTGAACAATAACTGTTTCATCAGTTGAATAGGTTATTGTTAGTGTACTTTAAAAGTTCCTTAAAATATGACCCTTTTCCCTTATTTGTAATAAGAAGCATCCTAAAACTTAATTTCTATATGCAACTCTTTGCTGGGTGCATTTTTCTAATGTATGTTTTTCTTGTGATAGTCGTTCGACAATCAACCATTTTGGATGGGAAAGAGTTCTGGGAATTTGAATGACAGTGATGACATGACATATGAGAATTCTTCTAGAATCGAGTCAAAGCGTTCTAATCAGTCCTTCATGGATGGCCTTGAAGTGGATTTGTTTCCCAATAAGAAACAAGCAGTAAAGGCTCCAAACAGTTTATCGTCAGGAATGCTCAGCTCCAATATTTTGTCTTGGGGAAATTCTTTGACTTTTCACTCTTTAACTAGCCATTTTACTTCACAACCATTTGATCCAGGTGCTGCAATTATGAATTTTGAAGAAACAAATGTTTGCCCTTTAAACGTAGATAATAAGTTGAGTGCGGAGAGAAAGGATATCTTGGATCCTTTTGGGGGCGATGCCTCATTTGGTTTATCAATGTCAACTACACTGGAAGATTCTCAACCAGTTTTTAATCACAACGGGATTAGAAAAGTCAAAGTTAATGAGGTGAAGGAGTCTGAGAATTTCATGTCTGTTCCAAGTAATAATCCCTATGATGGATGGGTTAGCAACACCGTGTCAAAGACTCATGCATTCAAGGAAGGTGATTATTCAATATCAACATATCTCTCATACAACAAAGGCGATGCCAATGTAATATTGACGGATGGCGCTTTTGACAGGGCAGAGAACAATTTAATGTCAATGAGTCAATCTTACAACAAGGGAGAAGTCAAGTTATCAATACCTTCAACATACACTGATATTTGTAATGCAATATCAATGGATCAAGGATACAGTAATGTAGATAGTAATGTTGTGTCTATTGCTCAAGCTTACAACAAGACCCAAGATAATTTTATGTTAAGTAACCACTTATTCAATAATGCTGGAGATGGCACCATATCAATGGGTCACACTTACCATCAGAGGGGAAATGACATGCCATTTGTTTCTTGTTCTTATAATAAAGGAGAAAGCAGTATTATATCCTTCGGTGGCTGCGACGACGACGATGCAACCCCATCTGACTTATTTGTTTCCGACTACGGGCTGTTTATGGGTCAAGCACCTTCACATATGTCACACGTTGCAAAAGAAAGAGGTTTGGTTAGATCAAACTCTAATGTACCTCCAAGTACAGTTCAGACGTCTGCATCTGAAACTGAAAATGTTCCCAAGACAAAAGAGGAGATGAAAATGTCCAAAAAGGCTACTTCAAATAACTTCCCATCAAACGTCAGAAGTTTGCTATCCACTGGTATGCTGGATGGCGTCTCTGTAAAGTATAAAGCTTGGTCACGGGAGGTAAAATTTAGTATTCCTGATGAGTTCATCTTTGCAGTAGCTTATCTTTGATCACATGTCTGGTTCTTCCTATGCTTAATAGAAGGAACTTCGAGCTGTTATAAAAGGTGCTGGGTATTTGTGCAGCTGTCCGTCGTGTAGTTTTTCCAAGGCAAGTTTGTTTAATCATCTTAGAGGAGAATCCTTTTGAAGTCAACTTGCTCTCCCTAATATTGCATTTCTTCAGGTTATTAACGCATACGAGTTTGAAAGGCATGCTGGTTGCAAGACGAAGCACCCAAATAATCATATTTACTTTGAGAATGGGAAAACCATATATGGAGTGGTACAAGAGCTCAGGAGCACTCCACAGAATATGTTATTTGAAGTTATTCAGACAATAACTGGTTCACCTATCAATCAGAAATCCTTCTGCATTTGGAAAGGTAATATACTTGTTCAGTACGTAGACCGTGTTTGCATAATCAACTTAATTAAACGCTTACGGCATTCGTGATTATCATGTAAGTGCTTATGTTTAAGGCTTTAAGCTATTTCTATAGTAAATGATAAAATAAAGTCATAATATATTCTCATATAAGCTGTAGGCTGTTTTCATCAGCTATCCTAGAGAGCTTATGAAAAAAAGGCTGAAAACGACTTACATACACGTCATAAGCTGTTTTCATAAGTTCTTCTAAATAGTAGTGCTTATGTCAATAGATAAGTTTAAATAAATTAGTCCAAACATGCCCTTGGTTGTATTGTGTATTTGCATGACATCGTTATGTTGATGGACCAAGATGCTTTATGTGAGTACATATTTCTTCTTTCTTATGTTCTGTCTTCCTCCTATACAGAATCCTTTTTGGCAGCAGCACGCGAGCTCCAGCGCATATGTAGAAAAGATGAAGTAAAGCAATTGTTATAAAGAAGCAAATTTGAGTTGTAATATGGAACAACCTTGTTGGGTTATTAAGTGTTCTGTTTTGATACACCTTTTGCTGAGTGATTTTTTTTTTTTTTTGAAGTGCAAATACTTTCATTAGATAAAAACAGAAACAGAGTCGCGAGAAATTTGGTGTGGGACAATCCCACCCAATTTTTAGAGGCAACTACGTTGGACATTTGAACTAACTCATGAGCAACAGAGTTTTGATTTCTACTAATAGCATTAACCTTAATATCCTCAAACAAATTTAAAATAGAACAACAATCTTGGATAATTGGATCAATTGCAGCCATTATAGCCTTGCCATTGATACAATCCGCAACAGTAGCTGCATTGGACTCCACCACCACCTTGTGTAAACACAAATCTTTTGCAACTGAGAGACACCATCTCAAACCAAGTGCCTCCGCCAACATAGGACTCAAAGCTTAGTGTATAGGAGCATATCAATTACTCCATCTCATTAATTTGGTATATGTTTAGTTTAACTTTTACAGTGGTTACTGTTAAATTGGGTTTTAAATTGTTGAAATTGATTATGATATGCTTAGTTTTTTTTTAGAAAAGATTATGATATGCTTAGTTGTTTTCAAGTAAAATTATAACTTTGATTTTAAAATAAATTTTGTCACCGTAAAATAAAACATACACAGCCGAATACATAATCTCAACATAAACAAAAAAAATTGGCCAGCTATCGGCTTTTAATGCCTAGAAAGTAAAAAAAATGGACCTAGCTTTCACATTAAAGATTTACGATGGCTGAATATGGATTTTGAAATGGACTCCAAAACGGTGGTGAGTAGCGTTTATGGAAGAAACAATATGGTGTCTCAAATTATATGGTCATTATCAATGATTGTAGACATATGTTAGCAACTGATTTAACGAACTCGAACTTAAAGTTTATTCGGAGACAAACGGTGATACTCAAAACTTAGCTAAGGAAGTACGGTCTAATCCTAGTTTCCACATTTATTCTAACATTCTATATTGTATTTCTGACATTCTGATTAATGAAATGCAATAAGTTTATTTCTGTCAAAAAGAAAAAGACTTCCATATTAAGCATGTGCATTTACTCTAATTAATTACTACTACTAACACTTTCTTGGCTCGTTATTGTTAACATATCAAAATTTAAAGGGTTAATTGTTTAAATTGACCCTGTAAAATACGTAGTGTCTAAAAAATGATCCTGTAAAATAAAAAATGCATATTCTAACCCTGTAATTTGAGATTCTTCTTATTTTTGACCTTATAATATACACGTGGTCAAAAAAAGTGATCTAGATATTGAATTTTTTTCAAAAAAATTTTCAAGCATCTTTCGGATGTTAAAACATGGCTTTATACAAAAAAATAGATTTTTCCGACTAGGGACGAATTTATTATGAATATGTATTCCTATTAATTATGAATTGTTTAAAAACTCCAAAATTTTGTGGTGAAGGTTCTTATGATGTTTTAACCATGCCTACAAAATTTGAGAACGAAATTTGACCCGTAAGTAAGTATAGGCTTACTAGGAACAAAATTGGAATTTCAAACACTAAAAGTCCGGAGAAAGTCACAGCTTCAGTTTTGTACCTTCACTCTCCATACCAAGAACCTTATATTTTTGTTCATTTTCATGGATTAACGGAGATCATCATTTTAACATTTATGTTCAATCTCGAGATGTGGAGGACTACAAAACAGAATGTAATTGGATAGTAAAAGAACAAGGACCGTGTAAAGTTCTAAGTGGTGGGACTACAAATTAATTTCCTTGGAATTCTAATGTTGTTAGAGGAGGAAGACAACTTGGTCATACTATTAATATCCATAATGAAATAATACTTTACAACTTTTTCTATAGTAGACCGAAGATTAAACTTGGTCATACTATTAATATACATAATGCAATAATATACATATATCCTTTGGAATATACATAATGAAATAATACTTTACAACTTGGTCATACTATTAATATACATATATCCTTTGGAATTTATGTAGACCGAAGAATAAACATAATGAAATAATACTTTACAACTTTTTCTATAGTTAATAATCATATATTAACCATTACGAATATTGAGTTTGATATTCTTTTAGTTTTCTATTTGTTTCTCAGAGGTATGTACCTTGTGTCCGACATGGACTTCTCATTTTACTCTTGTCAAAGGGAATGAGCAAGTTTGTATTCGTCGAGTATCGCTATACAATTGCATGCATTCATTTTTATAACACCTTTTGTACTCTATTTTGACAAGTATATTTCTCTATTAATTTTTATGTGTATGTGATTATCTAACACTTATCGAGACCTAAAGTAAATTTTAAAGAAAATCATTGACAAAAAATTGAGGCCTTTTTAATGTTAAAGAATAATATTCTTACTAGTATAATTTTATCCTAAAATTTTGCATTTGCGGTAAAAATAATGTAAGTGAGAGGAGAGAGAATCGAAAAATAAATAAAAAGTTGAGGATGAAGTCAACAAAAGCTTATGTATTTTCAAAGGAAAAAAAAAATCAGAAACAAACACAACTGTTTGGTTACGTTTTGCTCAAATATGGACATGTGAAAGGTGCACATTTGCTAGAATGTCCCATGAACATGATAGTTGAAATCAAAATTGACATTAGAATATTACTACAATAAAATAACAATAACTTGTAAGTCATCCTCGTACTTGTCAACCTATATATTTTTATTCCAATTCTAAAATTACTGAACAGTGATGACTGCATGAGTACAATTTTCACCTACATTTTGCTTAGCCGGCAAAACATGCTCTTCAGCAACTGTATTTGATGGATTGTTGTAATCTTTGCTTTTGCCCCACACAACAAGGTACAAGCCCAAACAAATGATAAATGCACCTATCACCCTGCAATATTATCATATTCGATGAGTTGTTTTTAGTCAAGTAAAAAAACTTTAGGAATGTGATTAATTTCATAGTAATTACTTGTGATATCTATGATTACCTTCCGAGGAACATTTGTTCTGCAAGAAGGAAGTATCCCATGATAGCAACAATCACCATACAAAAAGGATTAAATGTTGTGACAAAAACTGGACCTCTTGTTTTCATCACTACTCCTTGCAAGTAATAACCTAACCCTGAGCAGAATATGCCCTGTATATAATATAAATATTTTTAAATTAAATTAGGCTAAATATTAAATGAGATTATACATCAGTATGCATAGTACTAAAAGTTGGAGCATGAGTAACTAGATATTATAATAACCATACTTCAAATAATAACTTGTGAAAGATAAATTTATTCAAAAAACGATGTGACTAATTTTTTTTTATGCATCACTGCTCCATTGAAATAACTTGAGAAGAGTGTATTATTGGTTTAGTGACTATATATAACCTCGATAATATAAGGAGCAAAATCATATAATCCCTATCTATTATGAGTTTAGGGCACAATAGTGAGAATGTAAATAGCTTATACCATCATTTCAACAAAAATAATGTATTTGAGTCATAATATGAATCAAATATATAAACTTTTGTTAACTAATACTTCTCCTATAAAAAGGATCGGAGGTAGTCAAAATTTCATTTTTATTAATTCTTAAAATATCTCACAAAAATCTATATGATATGATGAATGTGATGTTGTTTGATAAATTGCATATCCATGATTTATAAAAAAAATAAAATAAAATTGAATACCCATTAAATTCTAGTAACATAATGTCTCTTCAATTAAAATTAGCTGAAGAAAGTCATAGAAAATTTGTTGAAATTAGTTAAAATATCCACTAATTTCATTTTTTTTTTCTTTCTCCAATGGAAGTTCTTAACGGGGAGCTGTTCTTATTAAGCAAGGAACTCACATTGAAAATGTTCTAAGGAAGTGAACATGAAGAAATTGGTTTGATTCGTATATTATCTACTAGGGAACATTTTCCTTAATGTGTTTTTATAATTTTAGTGGTATCGTTAGGAATCTTACCGTGTAAATTGCGGACAATAGTCTCATATCCCATTTTATGGACCAAACTGAAGGGTTGTTCCTTTCCATAACCAAAGCCAGTGCTGCGCCTTCAATTGCGCCGAACAGGCATATCCATGATGAAAGTGAGAGTGCTGCTGGGTAGGTTTGAAGGGTAATAGCCTAGATAGATATACACAAAGTTGTAGTAGCAAATAAAAAAAAATCAACTTCTTTATATATACTACTTTCCATGTTTTTTTAGAGCAATGTTATTTCTTCCGAAATCCTTCCTGGCCACAAATCAAGAGAGGTGGTGGGGCATAATTTAGAGGAAATATTAAGTACATGTTATCTCCTGAAACTATCAAGGACAATAACAATTTTCTTTTTTTTTTCTTCTAAGAAAAACGAATGTATTCTTAAGGAAGAACCAATTATACACAAGGCTTGTCAAATATAGATATGTTTCAAGGGTGGAGCTTACTATTTTTAGTAAATCTTTTAAAAAAATTATATTTTTTCTCCATTTTTTATTATTATAAAAATCATATTTTACTAAAAATGGCAAGGGTAAACCCTTTTGAAGAGACCCATATCACACACGCCATCAAAACGGACTTAATTTTTTTTGTCTCAACCATTCGGTTATTAGGAAAAAGATATCGTAATAATCTAAAGTTTGATTAAAGTCTAATAAAAAATGTATTTTTAACATCACTTTTATTTCTTAAAAAAATGGGCATACCGATCTTTCATAGCATCAAACAATGGGACAAAGTAACTCACCTGAAGGATCACAAAACAAGCCCAACTAAAGCATCCTATGGTGATCAACACAGATCCAACTATTGTATGTTGAGCACTTGTGCCACTGCTATGATAGCTTTGGCTATGGCCTCCAAATGTCTCAAAAAGTATTGGACCTTTCATCAGTGTCATCACCATTGCACCTGAAACAGTTGCTATAGTTCCCAACACCTTTGCTTGACTTCTCATACTTTTTATCTTTATCTTCTCAAGTCTGACCACAAAGAAAGAATAACAAATTAAATTCTTCATTTCTTTTTGGTAGATAAAGTTTCTCATTGATTTTTACTAACCCATATTAACACGTATTTCTCAAAAATGATAGTTTCCTTGAATTTCTCTATTTTATCATGTTTAATTAGAAATGTACTTGCTAGGATATCTTTTTTTTACAAGTACAATTTTTATTCAAATACTACCGATGAACAACAACGAACAAATAAGAACAATACGATGTGCATTTTTTTTTTAAATGATGTTTATTGGTTTGCAATTTATTTTGATTTTTATTTATTTAAAAAATATGATACCACTAACCTATGTTTAGGGTGCCAATCGTGCTTTGATTTCTCGCACCATATATCATTTATATATCCACATATAGTATTGAAGTCGATTCATACAAATTCATACGAAAATAGCAAGGAAAGGTGAACGCCAGTGACAAAACAAAACCAATGACCAAACATAGGTGGGGTACATTGTAAAAGTTCATGAGGTGGTCAAACTAAAAAGAATAAATACATGGGGTGTTTAAAATACATTCCCCTTCCTAAACAATTTCTCCATGAGAAGCAAGACTGATAAATCATTTTTATATTGGTATTCAATAGAAAACCTAATGTTTCGTTTCGAAAAAAGAAAAGAAAATGAAGGATATCAAGTTTTGTCTTAAAGTGGTCTGGTTACATGGCGTATTTGGAAGGAGCGTAATGCTCGTATTTTCAACAACAAGAAATTATTGTTAGACCAATTATTAGATTGTATTCGGCTTTATTTTTGATGATGGTTGAAGTCGCATATTCTTAACTTTTTTTATGACTTCAATTCATGGTGGTCTAATCCTCTCGTTTGTATGGGTTATACTCCCTTGTAATGTCTTTGCTTTCGTTTTTTGGCATTGTTTTTGGCTTGTCTTTAATGTATATTCTCTCTGCTTCCTATTAGACACACCTTGTGTTTCAAAGGGAGTTTTTTAATCTATTTCGTTTTTGACCTCTTCAAAAAAATAAAAACTAATTTACATGGATGGTATATTTTTTAAATCCAAAATGTTAATACTTAGTTACCTAACAATGGAAGCCAATATAAAAGTAATAGCAGGAAGCATATTGCTCATGGCAGCTGCAAAGGTTGCTGTTGTGTACTTCATCCCCAAAAAATATAAATTCTGGTCAATTACCGGTCTGTCAATGACAAAAAATAAACATTAAAGTTATACGAAAATGTGTTCCATTAATTAACCAATGAGACAATGAGTTTAATTAATTAGCAACATGTATTTAAATTATTACTCTAATAAACTGAGCACCACTATCTTAATGAAGATTGAAATTGTCATTTTTGGCCTTATTTTCCTGTTACATAGAAATAAAATAAAATGCGTTAGACTTCAATTTTTTATTCACACAAAATAAAGATAGAAAGAAAAAAAATCTAACTCTCACTAAAAAAGAGACAAAAAATCTCCTAAGAATTCATAAAAAACAAAAAAAAAAACATGGAAACACTCGTCTTACGAACAATCTTTATGAAATAAGTTATGCTCAATCCAAACATAATAAAATACGATTTGGGTTTGGATCATCAACGTCAGTTATGTGATATTGTGGATAGTGTTAAATTTAGAGGGGGGAGGGGAGAGAGGTTTCCTCTCCCTAAATCTAATGGTTCCTAAAGATGTTGCACCTACATGTCATTGTTGTAGCGATTTGGATTCCCTGCTGTAATTGCGTGACGCAGTTACAACTGTCAGTCATCCGATCAAAATGAACCTCCGAGATTGTTTTATTGTGTGAACCTGAGTTTAAAATCTGAATCGTACGATCACAAATCAACAGCCGCAATCTATTACAACGTGAATCTGCAGGAAAATTCTACAGCAGGGAAACCTGGTCCTTGTTGTAGGGGTCATTGTTGACAAATTTAGATTTTTCTCTCCCTAAATTTAAGACTTTGCAAAGAAGAACCAAACCAAATAAAACACATATATATATAGATGGAGAAAGAGGATTATACTTATCAAAATAGAGTGCAAAAGGGGTTATAACAATGAATGCAACGGCATGGCGGTATACAACAAATACATAGTTGCTCATTCCTCTGTTCAATGCAGCCTTTGATAGAACATCCATAATTGCATAGCCAAATTGCAAAAACAAAACTGCTATGAACGGCTTTGCTTTTTCTATCCAATTTTGTGTTTGCAAGTAGATCTCCATCTTCTTGTATAGAGTTTCCAACCACCTTAATTAATGTGTCTGTTTGACACAAGAATGAAATAAAATAACGTAGGGGGCACATATTTATATTGGAGAGTGACGTGATCAAATTCTAGTATTTGGGTAGTGTGCTTTCAAAATTAATTAGTAGTAGTGGTTTCCATCAATAGAAAAATTATAATTGAAGGCATTTTGGTGCTTTTGTAAATGTTTAACACTAATACGTGTAATGCATTTAATTAATCTATTTATTTAAATGCTTATTTGGTGTTACACTGATATGAATTAGGTTTGTGTAGGATTTACATATTAATCATTTTTTTTTTAACAAATAGTTTAGTGGTTGAACTCACACACATCTAGTGAAGAATCCGGAGTTCAAACTTTAACTTCTACATATTAATTATTTTATTTCAGAAAAATGAATGAATTTTATTTTAAAGGACAAAAGTAAATGGTATTAAAAAGTAAAATATTGACCAAAAAAAATAAAAAGTAAAATAAAATCGAACAAGTTGAGTAGTATTTAGCTAGTGTCTGCTCTCAGTTATTGCTATTTTTTCATAATTAACTACTGGCAAAAGTACTCTATATATTTAGTATTTTATCTTAATTTTCAATTAATATAGCACCCAAAGTTCAATTGATGTTTTTTATAATAAAATTTAGGTGAGTTGTGTCGCAGGGACTCGTTATGAATAGGGCAAGCTTCGAAGGATTATTGATTCTAACATGTCAAACATGTAGCTATTTTTTGTTTTAATATATTCTTACATGCATGTTCTATACAAAAGGAGCAATGCGGGCCGAGTAGAAATTAATGTTTTATAACATGTGAGAAAAAACAAAAAGATGAATGACTAATTAAACATCTGGAAGAAATATTGTGATATCTAAGGTCGAATTGTAGAAATGTCCCTATAGTAGACGTATAGCATTCTTTTGGCCTTTGGCTAGGCTTAATTGTCCCTTATATTATTTTCGTAATATATGCACAGTCTTTGGTGTTAAGAAATATGTAAAGTAGCTTATTTTATCATATTTAGTTGGTATGTTTTGAAGACTTCAAATGATTTGTCCATTGTTTTTGCAATCTGCACGTAAAATATATTTTTACAATGATTGGTCATCTTTTGATCCTTCCCATAGGATGAGAAAATGCAATGATAAAAGTGATTCAAGATGAAAGTGCAAGTTGATATTTTTGAAATTCAAAGATTGAAATGAAATGAATGATTAAAAGGCAGTCAAATATTTCCTTAGTCGAAGGTGACATATGAAGAATGATTAGCAAAAAGTGCTGATCATATCTTGTCTTGCTATTATTAGTTTTGCTTTTCCATTACTACATTACGTTACTTGTTTAAAGATTTTGTGTGCAAGACAATGGTTTCTCAAAGTATATATATCGTAAGCACTCAAGACCACTACATATGCAATTGGTGTCGAATTAAAGTATTCTTTTTCTCTTTTGTTTGTGCAGGCACTAGAATGACCAATTGCATTTGCATACTCCATCTCCAGCATGGAACCCCATTCATTTCGCATTTAATTTTATGTGGATCAATGACCTTACTTATTGTTTAAGTTTGTTTGGATCGGTTCTTTGGCATGTGTCCGGCCGGTTGCAACAATTAGGTATGGAATGGGTGGAGCAGCGGCGGATTTTGCCTCTACTCCCGACTCTAAAAAATTTGTCTTCAGATCGTTATCAAAGTTGGAAAACATATATTTATCGACATCTTTTTCGAGTATCTCTTCCCAATGCCTATGCACCCATCCATATATAAATATAAGAATTAAAATTGAAAAATCATTTTTATCATAATCACTTAATAAAAATTATATTACTTCAAGAAAAATTGATAAAATTATATATTAAACTGACAATAGTATATAAAAAAAGTTTTGTTGGGCAAATTATATTAAAATTTAAGTATAAACGTATAAAATTTAATAAATGAGTATATACAAAATTAAGTTTCTATTGGAACAGGTTATGACAAGTAACCAGGTGTGATCCCGTCTCTATGTCTAATAACAAATTGTTTAGCATGTGCATGGTACTATTATAGGAAAGAGACTGTTTCTCTCTATTACTTCTCTCATAATCTACAAATAATTTCATCAAAAATAATATTTTAACCGTTTTTCTTGGTTTGTATAAACAAGTTAACAAAAGATTGAAGGCTAACCACCAATTGGTTGAACAGAAGTTTGTTCTTTTTTCTCAAAATGCATTGGGATGCTAAATATGTAACCAAAAATTTGTTGTTTTTGCGTGGTTTGGTTACAATCTATCTAAACCAAACGAGCGGCTTTTAGATTGTTTGGTATATAGCATCGACATGTGTATGTTGTTTTTATTATCCATCTTCTATGAAAAAGTGATTTCATGTTAGATTTTTTTTTGTGAAGTAGTGGATAAGAATTCACTTTATTAAGGTGAATAACTTGGATCATCGGATTCGAACTTCATCTCTGCATATATTATGTAATGTCCTTACTAATTGAGTTAAGTTTGCGGAGACGATTTCATGTTGATTTTATTGAAGCTAAAGTATAACACTTATATTTAATAATATTCATGTAGGCGTTGCTTACAAACGAAAATAAATAACTTCACACCTATTAAGAAATTGGGTTAAGTGTGTATTCTCAATTCTTTGTTTTTTCTGTGCAATTTGATATCATACTATATATCATATATAGAAAATTACATATGAATGGAGGCGAACCAACAATAAATTGCACACTAATCCTTTTTTAATAATAAAATTAAATCTAAAACATATCATTTACGGAAATGGTTCATGGCAAATAAAAGTCACTTTTTTGGTAGTGAAATAAGAGTCATTGAAAAAACTATATTCAATTAAGGGTTTTTTTTTTGTGGAAAATTAAAGGGTATTTTATGTATATATCATTATATTAAATAGGGTAAAAGTAGTTAAATTTACTTACATCTAGTAGAAAACTTTTTCTGATACTCGAAGTTCATATCAATATCCAAACGACCAAACTTATTAAATGCAAAACTACAAATTAGCCACTACGCTCCATGAAATATATGTCATGACTCCCACGTCACGTAACATATATAACAAATTTTTGGGGGCAGCCATGACCATGTTGTTTATGCCTTCAATTTGAGATTCTGAGAAAACTCATAATCGTGTCACGATTATGATGGCAGAACGTATGGTTCCTGCTGAAGGCAAAATCGTGGCACGATTTGTATAGGCGTGACGCGATTGCTGGATAAGGTTGTCGTACCTAAGGTCGTACGCTTCAACCGTGGCGCGATTTTCATAGGCGCGGCGCGATTTTGTCTGTCACTGTGTACTATTTAAATGTTTCAGCTCATTTTTGAAGGGGGAGGAGAGAGAACTTCAAGAGAAGAAAACTTGGGAAATCAAAGAGGTAACTTTAGGGTTTAGAAACTTTGATTAGAGTTCTCTTGGGTTGGGAAACATTGTAAACACCTTGGGTGAGTGAAAATCATTGAGTGTCTTGTTCATTGGTGAGATTGGGAAAATGGGTAGAAGTTAGGGTTGTTCTTTGTGAGCTTGTTGAAGCTAACTTCATGTAACCCATTTGTATCTCTTTGTAAGAACTCATTGACAGTGGATTGGAGAGATCAATCTCTCCCCCATAGTAGGTCTAGTTGGACCGAACTAGGTGAACATTTCTTTGTGTGTTTTGTTTCTCTTCTCCCTTTATCTTTTGCTTATGGTTTTGTGCTTTTCACTTTGATTCCTAGATTAGATCTAGGTGCTGCTATTGTTGTTATTGCTTGTGTTTACTTTGGTATTGGTTACCACTTCCTTTGCTCCACACATCATAGTTTGTATTGGTGTGAGATTTTGAGTCCGAATTCACAACAATTGGAGCCCACCGTGGGGCATAGGAGTGAATTGGTTTAGTGAGTACCATGGGTTCAAAGTGGGATATTGAGAAGTTCACCGGAAGTAACGATTTTGGGTTATGGAAGGTGAAGATGCAAGCGGTGTTGATACAACAAAAGTGTGAGAAATCTTTGAAGGATGAAGGTGCGTTACCGGTCACCATGTCACAAGCGGAGAAGACCGAAATGGTGGACAAGGCTAGGAGTGCCATTGTCTTGTGCCTCGGTGACAAAGTTTTGAGGGATGTCGCGAAGGAACCTACCGCGGCGTCGATGTGGTCAAAGTTGGAGTCATTGTACATGACCAAGTCTTTGGCTCATAGGCAATTCCTTAAGCAACAACTCTACTCATTCAAGATGGTGGAGTCAAAGACCGTGACGGAGCAATTGACGGAGTTTAACAAAATCCTTGATGATTTGGAGAACATTGAGGTGAAACTTGAGGACGAAGACAAAGCTATACTCTTGTTGTGTGCTCTACCGAGATCATTTGAATCCTTGAAGGATACCATGCTCTATGGCAAAGAAGGCACTGTCACCTTGGAAGAAGTTCAAGCGGCTTTAAGAACCAAGGAGTTGACCAAGTCCAAGGACTTGAGAGCGGATGAAAACAGTGAAGTCATTAGTGTTTCAAGAGGAAATGGTGGAGGTAGAGGTACCCGAGGAAGCTCAAAGAACGGTAACAAGGAAAAGTATAAGTGCTTTAAGTGTCACAAGTTTGGTCACTTCAAGAGGGATTGTCCGGAGGACAATGAGAACTCCGTGCAAGTTGTGTCCGAGGAGTATGAGGATGCGGGTGCTTTGGTGGTGAGTTGTTGGAGGATGAAGAAGGTGAGATTTCTCACCTTGGTATTGATGCCTTGTAGAGCGGTGATCGTCTGGAGAGACGTTGAACACTCAACATCAGCCTGGAGAGGCGGTGGGAAGAATACTCAAGGTTAGCCTGGAGAGGCAGTGTGAAGAATACTCGTGATCAACCTTTGAGGTGGAGTTGCAAGGTGGAAGCATAGTGTGTGTACACATTTGAAAGTTGAGGTAGAGAAAGTTCAACTTGAGGTGGAGTTGGTGACACCAAGATTGGTACGACTATGGAGGCCTTGGGTGTTTATGCTCTAGTTGTGAGCATGTGATCTTCAAGGAAGCAGAAGACGTTCCGTGGTTGAAGAGGGTTTGGTGTAGACTTGTGGAGCTACTTGGTGTAGTTGGATGCAAGGAAAAGAAAATGGGGATTGGTGGTTGATGGTTAAAGGGGCATCATCATCAATTTGAAGTCAAGGTGGAGAATGTTGTTTATGCCTTAATTTGAGATTTTGAGAAAACTCATAATCATGACACGATTATGAGTGGTGTGACACGATTATGATGGCAGAACGTATGGTTCCTGCTGAAGGCAAAATCGTGGCACGATTTGTATCGGCGTGACACGATTGCTAGATAAGGTTATCGTACCTTGGATCGTACGCTTCAACCGTGGCGCAATTTTCATAGACGCGGTGCGATTTTGTCTGTCACTGTGTACTATTTAAGTGTTTCAGCTCATTTTTGAAGGGGGGGGGAGAGAGAACTTCAAGTGAAGAAAACTTGGGAAATCAAAAGAGGTAACTTTAGGGTTTAGGAACTTTGATTAGAGTTCTCTTGAGTTGGGAAACATTGTAAACACCTTGGGTGAGTGAAAATCATTGAGTGTCTTGTTCATTGGTGAGATTGGAAAAATGGGTAGAAGTTAGGGTTGTTCTTTGTGAGCTTGTTGAATCTAACTTTTTGTAACCCATGTGTATCTCTTTGTAAGTACTCATTGATAGTGGATTGGAGCGATCAATCTCTCCCCTGAGTAGGTCTAGTTGGACCGAACTAGGTGAACATTTCTTGGTGTGTTTTGTTTCTCTTCTCCCTTTATCTTTTGTTTGTGGTTTTGTGTTTTTCACTTTGATTCCTAGATTAGATCTAGGTGTTGCTATTGTTGTTATTGTTTGTGTTTACTTTGATATTGGTTACCACTTCCTTTACTCCACACATCATAGTTTGTATTGGTGTGAGATTTTGAGTCCGAATTCACAACAATAGAGAACACTTCGAGGATTCACCCACCGGAGTAGGACCCCACTTTGTGTGGTGACACCAAAAAATTTGATTATCTTATTATAATATTGTGCTTCTATTAGATTGTTGGTTGTTTACATCATTTCTAACTTTTTAATATTAGATTGTTGAATGTTTACATCATTTTATAACTTTTAAATAGTCTTTGTTTTTTGACAAATTAAACCGTCTTATTTGATTTATATATATATATATATATATATATATATATATATATATATATTTTTTAAATATTTTTTTG
>Ga0228710_1003460_pt1 | contig 25125 bp, 26 predicted proteins | sample MedpolnodulmetaG_FD_177995 | JGI IMG/M metagenome (GOLD analysis project Ga0228710, IMG submission 177995) | Root nodule microbial communities from Medicago polymorpha collected in Santa Monica, California, United States - pink nodules | ecosystem: Host-associated > Plants > Roots > Nodule...
AAAAAAAAACAAAAAACAATTTATTGGTAAAGAATAAAATAAAATATCTTTCAATTTTTTTTTAATTAATCACGAATTAACCAATAAAATGCAAAAAATATATTAGGCTATGTTTGGCAATACCATGCAGCTTATTCATTTATCTCTCTGATCACCGTCCCTACTCACTGTCTTCATTCTCGCGCGCTTGCATTATGGCCGAAGAAGAAGAAATGGTTGTAGCGGCACCCGATTGTAAGCGAAAGTTCGAAGATTTACACTCTGGTGACGGGGAGAACAAGCGTCATCGTCTTCACGACGATAACCAGAATCACCTAGGTACACCATTTATTCTCCACCTTCTAAAATCTTCGTGTCTACTTCATTTTTTTCTCCCGTTACCACTATGCTAAATTTGTTGAAAAGGCTTTGTTGGTATATAATGTGCTTTAATGGTAAGGAATTACGTGTTATCTACGAAACAGACACAGACACCGACATCAGACACTCATTTAAGTCGATAGACACCTTGAAAAATGACATAATTTAATAGAATTATATGTGTATGTGTAGTGTAGGTGTTAGACACGACATGATGTCTAACACATAACAGGACATGCCTAATTTGAAGAGTGTCAGTGTTTTATAGGTTGTTTATTAATGTTATGGTTTTGGTGAGCCAGAGGAAAACACTTCCTTGGAGGAAGTTCAAGACGTATCTAAAGATAATACAGAAGAAACTACTGACCCTATGAATACCAAAGAGATTCATCTTGATTCCAGCTCTATTGATCCCAACTTTCTGCATGATGCTTCTTCTAGACAAAAGCAACCTATATCCGGCTCTGACATAACAACCGCACGAGAAATTGAGGTTCCTAGAAATAAGGTATGTGCATTCTCTTAGGCTTGGATGCGTGTTATTGGGTTCAATCTGATACGACTCAATTCGAGTAGGGATCACACTCCTAGAATTTTAAGAGAGAGAAATGGATTATATTTTTCATTCATTCCACTATAAAGTCATACAATGTTTATATAGGCAAATTCATACCCACAATAAGACAAGTGCATCCCAACATAGTCAATATTTGTTAAGATTTTTAGCATTTAGTTGGTTAATTAGGATAAGTTAATAGTTAGTTACAAGTTAGTTGGTGGAGTTGGAAGTTAGTTACACAATTGGTTAGTCCATTAAGTCTTATAAATAAGGACTAGTATGTACTCACTTAGCATCTTTTTATCAATCTATTCATTTCTATAATGAGTTTCTATGAGTATCTCCCACATGAGTACTCTTATGCTTGCTTTCTTGCTTACATCTATGATCTTCATCACTATGATTCTACGATTTTCTACATGGTATCAAAGCGATACCCGAGGGACGTAGATGTAGATTGTGCTTCCGCTTCCGATTCTGAAATCTGCGAAGAAGATGGACCCGATGATGATGAAGTTCTCAGCGTTTCTTCTCAAAATCTGGAATTTTCAACTTCGCAAAATTCAATTCTGTTTGGCAGCTTCGAAAATCCAATCATTCCGGTTTCTAGCACTTCCATCGTACCAGTTTTTGATGGATTCTCCATCATGGTTGGGGAAATATCTTGTTTTCTTGGCGATGCTTGCAGCAACAATGGTGATTCTGCAATCACCTCATCGGAAGAAGACAAGCAATCGAAGGATGATGAAACTCCGTTTGTGATTTCCAAAGCCAGCAAGAAATCAAAGAATCAAAGTGTTCAAGCGTTCTCTTCTATGATCAAGCGTCAACACGATGACATAGTTGATCGATTTCGCATGATTACAACAGCAAGAAAGGTGAGAAGCTTTCTGATTCGCTACTGCATTCGTCAGGAAGCACTTCTGATTTTTCTGCAACATGCTTACGCTGCTCAGATTACGTATTCGATCTCGGTAGTGCATTTCCGTTGATTCCGGTGTGTGTTAGAGTTCTCCGACAAATCCAATATCGTTTGTGGTGGATACCTTGGGATCGAGGGAGGCATAATCTGATTCCGGTGAAACTTTCTCTTCACAATCTGTTTGCAAATTACAACTCTACCTTGATTCTCAACTTTCCAAAGCCACAGTCATTCTTGATTTTATTCGGTTCCAGAATTGATGAATTGATCGTTCAGCTTCCATTCAAAACCATAAGCAAGTTTCAACCAGAATCAGAAACTCAAATCACGTTTGTTGGAAAAGCCATTTTTGGCTGCGTGTTTTCCAATCATCTGAGGTTCCTCATCCGCGCTTTCCGAATTCTGTTACAGAAGCGTGTTTTTGGAAGAAGCCATTTTTATTGTGGTCTCAATCTGAGTTTCTGGCTCTCTTTGCGTTTACAGAAGTGCGTTTGGGTTTGCATGATTACGTTTGAATCTTGTTTGGTAGCGACAAGCAATTTTGGATGGAACTGTGTTTTCTGTATGTTTTCACATTTGCAGAATCACTTAACAGAATTGCTATTACACAAGTACGCTATTGGAAACGCGCGTCTGGGAAGAAAGTCTTGTTCCAATTCTCAGAGGAAGATTGCATTTGCAGAACTTTGTCATCAAAATCGCATTTGCTACAAGTTAGTCTCGAAGTCCTTGCAAAACCGCATCTTAGAAAAGTTGATTTGGAAAAGCGCTTATTGGAAAAGCGCGTTTTGCAAAACCGCAGTTGTATACGTTGTTTTGGGTTCAGAAGCGCGTTTGCAGAAAGTTATTTTGCTTAAAAAGGGTGTTCCAGAATTTACAAAGCAGAAGATGAAGGGGTTGTGCAGCCATCATTTTCCTCAACATCATTAGGCTTCAATATGGGCTTTGCTGGATTTCATTGTTAATTCGTGTTTTTTTAACTAGTTTACACCCCTGTTTCCCTTAGTCCTTATAGTATAAAATTTCCAATTGTAGTTTCATTGTATTCCAAACTCAAATTGGTGAATTTCCCCATTTTAAGTTTGAGGGAGGCTGTTAAGATTCTTAGCTTTTAGTTGGTTAATCAGGATTAGTTAATAGTTAGTTACAAGTTAGTTGGTGGAGTTGGAAGTTAGTTACACAATTGGTTAGTCCATCAAGTCCTATAAATAAGGACTAGTATGTACTCACTTAGCATCTTTTATCAATCTATTCATTTCTATAATGAGTTTCTATGAGTATCTCCCACATGAGTACTCTTATGCTTGCTCTCTTGCTTACATCTATGATCTTCATCCCTATGATTCTACGATTTTCTACAATATTACTCCCTATCAGAATGCATATAGAGCCTTCTATATTAGGATGAGTCGTACTTGCTTCTAGACATAACTGAGTCGCCACATTAGTACCCCTTATTCTAAGAGCATCCACAATGGTAGTTCCTTAATAGGGACTCTTTAAATGGACCCCACGTTACACATCACTTATTTATAATATTTTAATAAAAGTATCTATTAAGGACTGAACGACTCCAATGGAAGTACACTAGTAAGGACTCCAATGAAAAGTACTTAAATAGGTCCCACTAACTTTACATCATTAAACAAAAATAATTTATTTATTAAATTATAAATTACCTCATAATATTTAATTATAATCCTTAAAAAAAATTAATTATAAAATATTTATTTATTCGTATGAGCTTAAGTATCCTATCACAATCATGTTGGATTCTTATTGCAATCTTGGGTTTATGTACAATTAAACTCGACAATGTTTCTTTGAAGAGCATGATGGACTTCACATATTTCCTCTGTGCAATGGTTTATTTGTGTACTCATCAATTAAAATGTAAGCAAAAATGAGTCAACACAAGTTGATGTATTTGGTACAAATTTTGAACCAAATACATTAACTTTTGTTGACCAATTTTTGCTTATATTTTGGGACGGAGGGAGTATGTTGGATGTATGCTCATATGTTGCGGTGGCTGTAAGTTGTTTTCAAAATAGGACTCCTAAATTGCATCATGACAATTGTTTTGGACTATGTACGTGTTATGGACACTGCTAATTGTCTTCTCTAAAGTTCAAATGATTATGCTCGTCCAACTATGGGGATTTTTTTTCCACCCATTTAGTTCTATTCAGCAAGATTGTGAGGGAGTGTAGAGGAAAAGAGTCGAATTTGCTAGACCTTGTTTTCTCCTGCTTAATGGTAGCAGCTACTTGTCAACCACACAAGTACGCAAGATAGGATGATAGACTCAATCGACAGGGATGAGATGCGAATATTTTGATGGTTGAATGAATACACAAGATATGATTATCGTGGATTACACTAGGGAGGAAGTTGGGGTAAAAAACTCATTACAAAAAAGACGATGGATTTTACTTGGGTGATTTGGTCATGTGCAGAGAAGCCCTATAGAGTCCTCATTAAGAATACACTAGATCACATGGATGATAGTCTAATAGTGGTAGGTAGAGTAAGAAAAAAATATAGACCAACTAATTAATGTAGATCTAAATTTATATTGTTTTACTTTAGACATGATTTACCACAGGGCATTGATTGTTTGATCACGTAATGACCTTACTAATTGGAAAATGGCTTTATTGTTGTATCTCTAGTAGCTTAAAACCCCCTTTTGCAAGTCTAGAACCTAGTTTTGATTATGAGTTTTTGTGCACAACTCTTTCCTTTCTGCTATCGATAATGGGTGATCATTTTCCTTCTTTTTTCCCTTGTTTCTATAAGGAGTTAAATTTGAAGGATCTTTTGGGAAGTATATATGAGTTCGAAAACCTAATGAATGCCATGTTTCCAGAGGTTAGATACCATATCCAATCTTTATCTCATTCTCAGCCTTCATGTTCTTCTCTTACTATTATATAGTTCTTACATTGTTTAACTTTTGAAATTCCACAGGCTGATGCTGGAGGTTCTCTTGCACTGTTAGATCAAGTCCTCTCCCCTACACAGGATATTGTGGAATCCGATCAAATTCAGACACAAGTTCCAAATGAGAAGGTGTGAAAATTATAATATCCGTCAATTTATGTTTTCCATTTATTCATGTTTTATGTTAACGTAGCTTTGAAGCACAAAATTTATGCAGGTCTACAACTTAGTTTTGGTTATGAGTTTTTGTGCATAGTTCTTTCCTTTTTGTTATCGATAATGGGTGATCATTTTCTTTCTTTTTGCCCTTGTTTCTTTAAGGAGTTCAATTTAAATGATTTTTTGGAAAGTATAGATAAGGCAGAAAAGCTATTGAATGCCATGATTGCAGAGGTTAGATACCATATCCAATCTTTATCTCAGTCTTCATGTTCTTCTCTTGCTATTATATAGTTCGTACACCGTTTAACTTTTGAAATTCCACAGGATGATGCTGGAGGTTCTCCTGCATTTGTAGCTCGAGGCCTCTCCCCTGCTAATGCTATCGGTGGATCTGATCAAATTCAAATACAAGTTCCAAATGAGAAGGTGAGAGTTTTACATTTATTCATGTTTTATGCTAACGTAGCTTTGAATCACAAAATTTATGCTGGTCTACAACCTTGCTTTGATTATGAGTTTTTGTGCATAGTTCTTTCCTATTTGTTATTGATAATCGTGCTTCTCCAATTCTACATTTTCATTGCCACCCATTTGACTTTTTGTGTTATATATAAGAACATGTGCTTACTAAAATGCCTCTTGAAGACTTGAAATCTCACTTTGACCATCTTCTTTGTTTCGTTTTGTATCGTATCATTTTGCTTGTTTTTTTTGTTGGATTTGCCTTTCAATGTTGCTAGTTTTGTTATCATTTGACCCTTTAGTAAAAATACTTTCGTAATGTGGCAACTCTAGAAGTCTTATCTCGTTGCATAGTTCCATTGAGATTCACTCAATGGAACAAATCCTTTTTCGTCCTTTCGATATGTATTTACTTCTGGACTTTGTGCCTTCTTCACAGTTGCCTCACAAGTTTGTTTCATTAGTTTTCTCAGATGCCAAGGGGAAAGGCAAATTGTTCATTAGTTGCTAAGAAATCTGAGCCTGAACCTGAGCCTGAGCCTGAAAAGACAGTTGAATCTGATGAGAAGGTCGACCTTGAAGAGGAAAATGATCCCGAGGAAGAAATGGAAGAGATTGAATATGAAGAAGTAGAAGAAGAGGAGGAAGTGGAAGAAATAGAAGAGGAGGTGGAAGAAGAGGAGGAGGACGCGGAGGAGGAAGAGGAAGAAGAAGATGATGCCATGCAAAACCTTGATGATGATGATGAGAAAAAAAAGCACGCTGAACTTCTTTCTCTTCCTCACCACAAGTCTGAAGTATACGTTGGTGGCATTCCTCTAGATGCCAAAACTGAAGATTTGAAAGAATTTTGTGAGCGTATTGGGAAAGTTGTACAGGTAATGCATGTTCCATTTTTATTGTTCTGCGTATACTTATATACAGTATACAGTGTCACTCATTAACTTGAAAATTGATGAGAACAGGTTCGAATATTTAAAGGAAAAGATGCTTCTGAGAACAAGGGCTTTGCTTTTGTTACTTATAGAAGTATAGAACTGGCTTCTAAAGCCATTAAGGAGCTGAATAATACCGAATTTAAGGTAATATGATATCTTCAGTCACTAGTACCATAGATCCTTCTCCTTTGAAGTTGTTAGCTACTTAGCTTCAGTGCAACTCTAAAATTACAAAAATATCCTATGCGTAATGCAAACAGTTATTCTTAATACAATTTAGTATGATGTGTTCAATGCCTGACTGTGTCAGTGATCAATTGTCTCAGGCTGGGAAAATAAAATGTTCTAAATCTCAAGCAAAAAATCGTCTTTTTATTGGTAATATTCCTAGAAGCTGGGGCGAAAAAGACCTGAAGAAGGTTGTGACTGACATTGGACCTGGAGTTACTGCTGTTGAACTAATCAAGGTGTGTATTAACCTATCGTGCATTCTTTTTCCATTTTTAATTGAAAGTTTCTAGGGATTATATGTTATGGTCATGCCCGAATCATCGTAAAAAAATCGTTTAGATTTATCATTATGGAATTGCATTGGCATCATGCACACCTGCAACTACTCAATGTCAGGATCTGGGGTTTCTGATTACTTTTTTTAATACATTTACTCAGGATATGAAGAACATTAGCAATAACCGTGGCTATGGTTTTATCGACTATCATAATAATCAGTGTGCTGAATATTCAAGGCAAAAGATGACGAGCCCATCATTTAAGCTTGGTGACAATTTCCCAACAGTGAACTGGGCTGAACCCAAAAATGCTGATTCCTCTGCTTCATCCCAGGTTTCAATTCACATGTCTTCTTTTATTTTAAGCTCCGTTGATAGTATTGATAGTTATGGTTAATGGTTAGCACAATAATAATATTTTATTTTATTATAATAAGATATCTGCAACTACGATGGAGGCATGGAACCATCCTTTAATGTACATCAATGTTGAGATGTGCAAGTGCTGCTTTCTAGGTTTCAAGTTATGAAAGCATTATTTATAACAATAGTCCTGACAGATTAAAAGGTTTGGGTTGTTTCAGGGATATTTGATCTTTTGGGCTTTGATTGGTTTGGAAAATAACTCCTGCTTTGTTTGGTTTGGAAAATAATTCCTGTATTCTTTTTCTCATTTTATATTCTATAATTTTCAAATATTCCCATCCAGTGAGAAAGGAATTATTTCAAACATAATGAAGGCAGCCACTTAAATATGACCTACTTGCTGTTGTGACCGTGACCTCTAAGTGTATTATTGTTCATTCATTGGTTGGTGTTTTTTTCATATTAGAAATAACAAATTAATATTAGTAAAACAAAATATTACAACAAGAGAATACTTCTTATTTCAATGGTAGGTTCTAGTGTTTAAGACTAAGGCTGGCCATTGATTCGGCCAGACTACTAGGTCACTGTTGAACCGCATAATATGGTAGTCAAAATCCCGATTTTAATCCTAAAATCCTACGATTTTGCGATTATACTTTCCCTCACTGATTTTAATATGCATATATTTGAGTTTTATGAATTGTGTATAATCCTATGATTAATGTAATGATTCTAGGATTTACGACTTTACTTCCCCTTACTGATTATACGTAAAATCCTGATTTTGACTACCTTGCCACATAACTTAATATATATATTTTTGGTAATACATAACTTAATATATTTAATTCATTAGTAAAGAAAATATTAATGTAGCAGTCCTATTACTTTTATATGACCTCTATACCTGTACGTTGGATTGTTCTCAGTGCCTGCCTTCTTTCCCCCTTTTCCTTTATTGTAGCAACTCACATTTATATAGCTGGAAAGTGCTTTTTGTTTTCTAAAACTCTTTATTATTTATATCTAATTTCATAAAGTCCAAACAGAACAAATCATAACCGTACATAACTCGATGGTTGGACAACCATGTGTACGTCGATCCCTCTATTTTGCTTCTTCCCAGCATTGTGTTTACTTTCATTTCTTGTTCTTTTTCTCAGCATTCATTCTTCTTTCTATAGGATTTTTATTCAGAATTCATATTTTCTTCTTCCATTCTCTTCATTACTTCTTCTCTTGTGCATCTTTTTTTTTGTTTTGCTTTTTTTTCTTTCTGTGTACTGGTTTCCGGTTAGACGGGCTGGTCTGAGCCAACTTTTGAAACACCGGTAGGTTCAGTTCGTTGATCGTAGACTGGGATGGTCGAGAACTAGATATTGAGGCTGTGGCTGAGTGAAGACACAACAATCAATAATCTTTGTTTGGATTATAGCCACATTGTATGGAAAACCTGCTGGAAATTGTAGCCATATGTAGGTGGAGAAATTAGGATTTCAGTGGCCAGAGACCAGAGTCAGTGTACAGCCGATAGGAAGAGTCACTAGACAGAGACAGCGTGGGAGAGGAGTTACGAGCTTTTGATACTTGGCAGCAGAACAGCGACTCAATATGTTCACAGAGAATGGTACTGCTCTGAGTAGTTGATACCTATCAGATAGGCTGTGTGTGTACGAGAAAGAAATTTGTGTCGGGAAGAAATTATGTGTTTTGCTTAGATGCAGGCCATCTTAAGGCTTTGAGTGCATTAAATAGCAAGTATAAGAGCCAATCAAGGATTAAATATAATAGAACTAATTAACAGCTATGAACTACATTACTATGGAATCTACATACTAGATTACTGTTATTGGCTATTAAATTAGTATTGTAACTGTTTCTATCCTAGATGCATTGCTTTGTACACATTGAAGATATTGAATTCTTAAACATGCATGAACAGGTGAAGGAAGTATATGTGAAGAACCTTCCCAAGAATGTGACTCAAGAGCAGTTGAAGAAGCTTTTTGAACACCATGGGAAGATCACAAAGGTGGTTCTACCGCCACCAAAGCCTGGTCAGGAAAAGAACAGAATTGGCTTTGTACATTTTGCAGAGAGATCAAATGCTATGAAAGTGCTAAAAAACACTGAAAAATATGTATTAGATGGTAACATTTTAATTTGTTAAGCATACACATTTTCAAAGTTATGTAACTGTTGAAAAAATTGATTAGGTTTGTTATAAGTTTTCAGGTCAAATTTTAGAGTGTTCGTTAGCAAAACCACAGGCTGATCAGAAGGCCGTAGTATCAAATATACAGACACAAGGATCGCTTCCAAGTTATCCGCCACATGTCGGTTATGGTTTGGTTGGGAATCCCTATGGTGCACTTGGTGCAGGATATCGTGCTCCTGGTCTTGCTCAGGTGATCTGTGCTTCTCTGTTTTGATTAGATATTTTTTAATTGTTTTGAGATACGAAGCTACTCTTACGCGGTTTTCATTGTGTTACTGTTGGCATAACATTACCATTCTAGGAAATAGTGATATTATAGCCTTATTGCATGCACACCTCTTTTATATATTTGATACTCCCGCTGGTCCTTTTTGCAACAGAAATATGACAAAATCAGGCAGACCACATAAATCCATTTAAACTAGTTAATGAATAATGCTAATTTATTTTCCAAAAATACCCTTATCATTTATTCATACTCTTACGTGGTTTTCATTGTGTTACTGTTGGCATAACATTACCATTCTAGGAAATAGTGACATTGTAGCCTTATTGCATGCATACCTCTTTTACATATTCGACACTCCTGCCGGTCCTTTTTGTAAGAGAAATATGACAAAATCAGGAAGACCACAGAAATCCATTTAAACTAGTTAATGAATAATGCTAATTTATTTTCCAAAAATACCCTTGTCATTTATTCATACTCTTTACGCGGTTTTCATTGTGTTACTGTTGGCATAACATTACCATTTTAGGAAATAGTCACATAATAACCTGATTGCATGCATACCTCTTTTACATATTCAACACTTCCACCGGTCCTTTTTATAAGAGAAATATGACAATCAGACAGACCACAAAAATTCCTTTAAACTAGTTAATAAATAATGCTAATTTATTAGGAATGACTCCATTAGAGAGAGAGAGAGAGTGGGGATAGCACCTATAGTAGAAAAGTTGATAGAAAATAGGCTTAGATGGTTTGGGCATGTAGAGAGAAGACCCGTAGATGCCGTCGTAAGAAGAGTAGATCAAATGGAGGAGAGTCAAGTTAGAAGAGGTAGAGGAAGACCTAGGAAAACTATTAGAGAAACCATTAGAAAGGATTTGGAGATCAATGAGTTGGATCCAAATTTAGTTTATGATAGAACACTATGGCGTCATTTGATCCTTGTAGCCGACCCCACTTAGTGGGATAAGGCTTGGTTGTTGTTGTTGTATTTTCCAAAAATACCCTTATTATTTATTAATGTCTCCACTTGCCTGGGGAAAGTGAAATTTTGTGAAAATAAAACTTACAAAATAAATAGGGGTGTATTCAAGGAAATTTAACAATCAATACACTTTAAAATATTACTTTGTTTCTTATATGAAGAACCAAATATACTCAATGTTTCTTATAAATAAGATCGGAGGGAGTATATTTAAATATTTTAAATTTCATTGGTAGTCATGTACATCAGACTTATCAGTATCATGCTCTTAAGTATTTTTACATGGCAATTGATCTATGTAATAAATGCCATTAATTTATTCCCACGTTCAGCATATATCAATCTGAGATTCTGATAATTGGAGTTGTATCATTTACTCAGCCTTTGATGTATGGACGGGGTCAAACTCCTGGTGGAATCGCCATGATGCCAAAGCTTCTGGTTGATAGACGCATCAAATATGTCTTGTAAGTAGAACCGTGTATCGTTGCTCTATATTTATTAACTTATATAGCTTGTCATTTCATGACATTTAGCATATTGACAGATATTTTGTTGCAAAGAATGCTTTGTAAGAAATAAAGGCAGTTCTAATTCCTACCTAGTTGCTTGAATCAAGAGCCTGATAATATATTTTCTTCTGCAGGCAACAACCAGGATTGCAGCCACACACCCCACACACCCTGCACACCCCACACACCCTGCACACCCCACCTTCACATCAAAGAGGTGGCATGAGTGGCGGCGGTGGTAGTGGGAGGGGGAGTAGTGGTGGATGGCACATCAATGATAGTGTCTCAGGGCTCATATACCACCCATATTAGATGGTCTTTAATGTATTGGGAAATATCAATTTTATTTCATGCCTTTGCGAGCTAGTTTATTTTATCAAGTGTAATACTTTGTTGTTTTTCATTAATATTTATTTATTAATCCGTTGTCTCAGTCTTGATTACATTCATGATTTTGGGGTGTTTTAATGTATGACTTATCCTAGTTGCAGAATTGCATATAATTGTGACATTTCATTAACTATCATGAAACCTCAAGTAGTTCCTATCTATACCTTTAAGATTGTACTTGCAGTGAGTACAAGAGTATAGACCCTCCCTCCCTTGACGGTGTGAGAGGCTTAGGTTGTAGGAGACTTTGGTGGCGGTCACCAAAATGTCAAGGTGATTTGAGGTATCAGCACGACAAGGATTTCACTGGTCATACATATCCCTAAGAATCTTAGGGAATTAGAGCTCCGTAGTTCTGTAATTGTTTGGGACTTAGCTTTCACCGTTTGTGTGAAGGACATATTTATAGAGGTGGCAAGCAACCTCTTTACTATTGTCAAGGAAACCTCCTCATTGGATATCTCAAGCATTTGTTATATGATGTCATGGCCATCCTTATCCGATAACTGGTGGTGAGCTTCTCTAGGGAGGTCGCCCCGTAGGGCTATAATTTTTATGACGGTCCACAACGCCCACAAGCATGAGGACAGTAAGGGTGGAGTGTTTAAGTAACTTGTTTTTATTATGACGGTCCACAACCACCCAATCTTGAGGCACGTAAGGGCAAAGTATTTGATGATTGTAGGGTTAACTGATCATACTACCATTGATTGGCGAGTTCTTTGTGTGTCTCGCGTTTGGCGACTTATTCTTCGCCTCGCTCGTGGCAAATTTTTTGTTTATTTATTTCTTGGCGGGGTGAAATCCCCCTAGCCATATTGCACTTGTGGTGTTGCCTTATATTTTATAGGGATAGGGATGTGGGCAACTAAAGCCCCCATGTGATGTTTTTGAACTTACATCTAAACTTGATTTTAATTTCATTGTTTTGGGGATGATCTCTTTCACTGGCATATTGTTTTGATTGACGTATTGCCTTTAGGCAATAATGTCATAAAGACGTGGGTCACAACCCTCGAGTCACATTTTAGCTACTTGGATCAGAGCCCTTTGATGATATATTGAGAGGAGATTGGTTTATTTTTTAACGAGATGAGACTCGTTTACTTTTAGGTCAGAGCCCACTATGGAGTTGCCTTGGCAAGATGAAGCTTGTTTTCCGTGTAGGTTAGAGCCCACAGTGGGGTTGACATGGTCAGTGCCTGCTTAGGGTTGACATGGCGAGATGTTCAACAAAATCTTTCTAGTTTATTCTCATTTTAGAGATTGTCCTCACCTCCTCTTTCCTACCGAAAATAAGGCACAAAATCCAAACATTGTAAATAATTATGGTACATGAAAATTTTGCGTTTTATCTTTGATGGAGAGGTCACTTCTCCCACATACATTCTTTTTCCATAGCTCATCTTCGTCTCTTTCTTTGGTGAGCTCTTATTAATCTCCTTGGCGAGTTTCTTTTTATCCCAAACATGGTCTAACTGAAATTTCACAAAACTTGCAAACTTCCAAATGATAAGTATAAAAATAAATTGTGGAAGTAGTCCATAGAGTAAGCTCTCTAGAGGTTATTGTTAATGCAATATTTATTTTGTAATGTGTTCAATTCCCTGATATTCAACTATTACCACCTTAAAATTGGACCTTTTTTGTAGATTAAATAAGCATTGTTAACACAATCATTAAGGTCATAAGTTTTTAGTTTAACTTCGGTCAACAGTTAATAGTGCATTATATAATTTCCAGTCATGTCGCTCAACACTGCAAGGGTTGTAACTGACCCTGTTTTTATGCACATCACTGTAATTTAAAAACATGGCTTTCCACTAAGATATAGGAAAACTGTAGTATTCACAGTAAACAAAGTGTTAAAAATGTATGCTAAATTTGTTGACAATCTATATATCCATCAACTATAAAATATGATACATCATGTTTCTTAGAAAAGGCATGACAATAATATCATGAAGGTGAGTAATTAATCGATACCTATTTGTTCCAGATTATATGGCACCTTAAATTGAATTTACGCAACTTACACCATGAGTAAGGACACTTGGAAACAATATTCAGAATAAGGTTGCGAAGGTAAGCTCCGACTCTTCAAGTTCTGAAGAAACTATACTGGGTGTTCACAAATTTTTCCTATTTTGGAGGGTGTAATTATTCCTGTAGTGGCATCTTGTCTATAAGGAAGGAGTTTTCTAAGGAAAGAAGCCAATGGCTTGGGTGGTTATAATCAGCATGTGGTAAAACGTTATAAATTCAAATCACAGGTTTCAGTTTGCTAAGCTCATAGCAATGCACATAACGAGTGGAAGGATATTTTATGGTAATGTTAACTTCATAAATAATAGTACAAGAGAATCCCTTTATTCACAAAGCTCAATTTTCGTCTTCAAATTTGAAGGGCATTAGAAATTTACCATGCTAGACTCAATACTTCAAACAGTAGCTTGAACTTCTCCCATGCATCATAAAAGACTTCTCCCTCTTGTTGCTTGAAGTTGGAAATCTTCTTCTTCCGCGCCATGTATTTTGCAGTTGGGAAATACCTGTCCAAGAACTCCCTCCTGAGATGATCCCAACTCTCGATTGTACCACTTGGTAGTGCATCTAGTCAATCCCTTGCCCGTCCGGTTAGAGAATAACCAAACAACCTGAGTCGTTTGTTTGATTCCGACACCCTGTTTACTGGTGTTTTTTGTAAACAATACAGGCTGATTTTGATTATTACGAGCAGGACCAAACAAGAGATCCTAGGACATGTTGTGCATTTGTTTTTGTGCGATTATCAAGTTCATTGGTTGCTTTATAAACCGGACAAGACCGTGTGGCGTCTTTCAACAAAAAAAAGGGTTTTAAAAGCAAAGTTAAGGCATTAAGTTTAAATTGCATAAACTTAAAGGAATGGTAAAATACAATGCATTAAAAATAAAGGTGGTTCGACAAATCCTTTACATACATTCTTTACTACTCTTTTCTCTCGCGTCGGTACTTCGAGTGTTTTAGAATTCTGTATAGGTGATTTGCGACCCGTTTTTCTTAATGGAAACTATTATTTATACATAGAAAAATAAATAGAAAGAAACTAATCCCACGATCATCACTCCTTCCATATAGACCACCGCATGTCTCCCACGTTCTCCATTGAGGAAACTGCTTCTCTTTTGAAATTCGAATCTTCCTGCTTCAAAGGCAGTTGCTTGATTTTGACGGTTTTGCATCCCTGATTCGTTTCTTGTCGAACGCTAAGCTCTTAAGCCTTTTCATGTTAAGTCCACATCTTCGTCGAACTCCTTAAATTTGAAGGAAAAAGACTTCGATTCCTGCAAGAGTAAAAGTCAAGTAATGTTGACCACATTAAATGAGGCTGGTGAAATTACCAGCTAACAAATTGCCCCCCAAAAATGCCAATTATTTTTTGATGATGCTAAATGTGATGGCCGAAGCCAAACTTCTGACGGATGAAGTTTTTCCCGTCTTCTACGACCTTTTCAAGCGTCGGCAGTTGGCTCGCAGCAGGAGGGCTATCATGAACCTTGGAGTTCATCTTGGTCTGAAACCTCTTCCCCAAGGCTTAGTGGTTAGGTTCACTTGTGACTCCGACGAGACCTGTAAAGGTCACAGGAGGAAGTCTTGGCTTGTTTGGCCACTTCCAGGGGCAGACGACGAATACTCAATGACACATTTCTGTCTCTTCTGCCGTCTCGACGTTGAAATCACTTGGTTTCTCGTCCGCTTTCGTTTCATGGAAAAAGTGGGGTTTTGGGTTTCTATCTAGGGCCAGAAAATAGTTTTTTTTTTTTTTTTTTTTTGTAGCTTGGGTGTCGAGTTGATTTGAAATGGTTGTATTCATATTCCGACATTTGTATCTCGGCCTGTTAGTTGGCTTTTAATTTAATGAAAAATGCAATTTTGATTTCCATCATGCTTCGTTGTAGTACTTTGACAATCACTAATGTTTTAGCAAATTGTCAACTTATCTCTTAGCATTAACTTCTTGATTTAAGTTTAACACCACATTTTTGTTTTCTCGGCAAAAGATTACTCCCTCATCGTTTTACTTATTTTGCAACAAGTTTGCATTTCTCAAATATTCGCCATTTTATGTTACAACCTTTTTTGTAAGTAACTCCTTTGACAAATTGTTAATGGCAAAATTTGCACAAAATTTTCGAACAATTTTTTTCCAGGATATCAACAATTTGGGATAACCAACAATTGAGACACAAACAATCAAGATAGGAAAATGGCTCACTCAGATTTAAAAGATTTGGAAAGATTTGGATGTCTTTTGCCCCCACAAGTTTTGGTATTAACTATTCTGTCGAAAGATATCCAATAAGAACGAGTCTTATCTTCTGATCTTGTAGTCTACGTTTAGAACTCATATACCCTGAAACTACCTGTGTTGAAACACTGAAAATGCAAACGAATTTTTGGTGTTTTTGACCATTATCACTTTGGTTTGTCACCAATTGTTTGTATCACATCTTCTAAATGGTTTATAGAACCATCTTTTTGTTGTAGTTTAGCCTTTAAGGCCTTTTTGATCATATTTTCGGCCAAGTAAGCCGTAATTTTGGTAATTCACTTAGACATGATTATCATTTGAACCATTCCTTACAGAAGGGGGAAATAGACCTTTCGTCATGATTTATGCATTAAATACCTCTTTTTCCAACATGAAGCTACCGTGAACAAAGTTGGTCTGGTCTGGTGACAGATCCTACAGTGAGATTCACTTGGAAAGTACGAAGAGAAAATCCAGCTTTTCCTTGATAGTTCGACATGACTATGCTATGAGGTTTTAAATTTGTGCCACATTTCCCAATCTTCTTAAGTAAAGATTGAGACATTAGATTCACAGTAGCACCTCCATCTACCAATATCTTGTTGACTCCAATGTCATCAACTTTGGCTTGAATGTATAATGGTTTGAGACGGCCTTTCATAGGGCCATTAGGCTTTTCAAATATGGATTTTTGTTGATCACCACAACCATAATCTGTCATGTAGCACACATGGATTTATACTTTTCCATATCCTTTGGATTCTAATCTTCTTCTGATTCTTCGACTTCAGACACCACGCCATACTCTGCAGGTAAAATGGAAACTACATTGCACACGATGTCGAAGTTTGGTTTTGAATCCATGAAGTCTGAATCCATTTAGTCGGCTCCAACGGTGTTCTCCTCAACGAGAGGAAGAGACAACCTTTCTTTCACCGGTCTCCTAACTGTCTCGACTAGTTTTTCTTTAGGGCCAACCGCTTTATCATCAGCTCTTGCAACAACACCCTTTTTGGACCTTTGATACCTTCTCCATTGAGACCGAGTCATAAGATTTATACCCTTGTAATTATTACGATAGGTATATTTCTTTGACTCTTCTAGATTTTCAGTATCAGTGGTGACATTTATAGTAACATTGTTACAAGTACTGCCTTTCACCACATTGTTCTTCCCATAGTAAACATTTTTATGGGTCGACTAAACTCATTTCTGTAAAGGTGCCTTGGCATAGTGCACAAAAGCTTTTCCTTAATCATTTTTATCAAGACAATTAGTAGTCAAAGAGTTATTGATGAAAGAGATATAACTCTTAGTGAAAGAGAACTTTTGTCTATGATCAGCATACCATTTTCCTCTTTTTCTTAAATTCTAGAATAAAATTTTCAAGGATTTTGGTAGCCTCTTTGTTGAATACCGAATTACATATGGGACACCACATTACCTCATAATTCTTCAATCTGCAACGATTAAGAAAATCAATCAGCTCCTCTTCATCCATGGAATAAACTGCTTTTTCTTTCTCATCAAACTTAGGTTTTGAAACGATTTTGTCAGAATCTTTGGGGCTTCCAGAAAATTCTTCCATCTGACGTTTAACAACATCATCCTCTGCTTCGACATATAGCTTTCCAACAGCGTCCGCAATGGCCTCCACCACGTTACAACTTGCAACTTCAGTGTACATTGCGTCGACGTCTTTTAAAGGATCCAGATCCAATTGCATCTGAGGCTTTGTTTTGTCTCCAAACTTTAGCCTGCCTTCATTCAGAGCTCTTTGCACTAAGTCCCTGAAAAGTACACAATGTGAAGTCTTATGACCCAAAAAATGATGATATTTACAAAACCCTATCTTTTTACGCTACTCTAGTGGTGAGATTTTTAAATCGTTAGGTACCGCCACTTGACCATCAACAACTAAGAGATAAAAAAATCTCATCGCATTTGGTTACATCGAATGTGTAAGTTTTGGGAATGTATTTATCGTTTTGTGTTTCGGCAGGTTTTCTCCCATCAGATGGCCTCAACAGTTTGCATGTATAAGGAAGCCCAGGTTTCAATTCAGCAAAGTTAACCTCGCCGTCTTCGACATCTTCATAAGCTATGTCGAATTCTTGGTCACTTTCATTTGTGTCAACATAAGCAACCTTTTCTCTTCTGAACTTGTGAATTCTAGCTTTTTCAGCTTTTAGTCTTTCAACTTGTCGAACTATATCAGCAAATTGGGCCATGTCTCTAAAGTGTTGAGTGTCTAATTTTTTTCGTAATGGAATAATCTAGGCCACTAGCGGCAATTTTGACTAACTCATGTTCAGGCACTTGAGTGAAACATCTTGTCTTTAACAATCTAAACCTATTCAAATAATCATGAATAGACTCAGTTATTTGTCTCCTAACACTTGCTAATTCCTTTAGACTTTTCTTAGATTGGCCCATGTAAAACTGTTCATGAAATAACCTCTCTAATTGAGTCCAATGGTGAATAGAATGCAGTGCAAGCATGGTGAACCATGTAAAGGCATTCTTTGTTAGAGAATTTGGAAAGAACTTTAATCTCAAATTCTCATTGTTTGCAATATCTCCAGCCTCCGTCAAATAACGTGCTATGTGTTCGATAGTAGATTCACTAGTATCACCAGCAATCGTTATGAACTTAGGAATTTTATAACCCCTAGGAAGTTCGGTTTGAAGAACATATTCCGACAAAATAGATACAAAGTTTGGCCTATGCAAACCCACGTTTAAGCCATTCTGAGCCATGATATTTTCAACCAAATTGGCTATGTTATTGTTTGCTTCGATATTTTGTTGTTGGACATTTCTAACAACTTCGTTTGCATCATGATTTTTATCCACCAAAATGACCTCTGGCTGTGCTTGTACCATTGGTTCAATTGGTTGAGGTCGAGGCACATGCTGTTGTCTTTGAACGATAGGCTCGACAATTTGCACAGGTTGAGTATTTTGGATTTGAGGGATATTTTGGATCTTAGGGATCCGTTGATAAACAGTTTGTGGAGGGGCGAAGAAATCTGCTATTCTACCCATTTGAGTGGCTAATGCTTGGTAACCCTGATTCATATTTTGAATCAAAGGGTTAAACACCGTACCACTTTGTGGTGTCAACAAATTAACCATCTCATGATTGGTCTCATCCATTTGTTGCCTAAACAACATCATAGATTCTGTAGTTAAGGCTGGTGAAGCATTCCTGCCAAAAACGCTAGAACTTGAAGGACTATGTTTGTTAAACGGTGTAAATGGATTTGCATGTTCTGTAAATACAGGATTGTTATGCAAATTTGCCATCATTGAAGTTGGCATACCGTATGGTTGGTCCTTAGAAAAGTTCTGCATATTTATGACCGTATCATCAAATCTAGCCCTAACTTGAGGGTTAGGAGAAGTAGGGACACTTGTAGACACATGTACACCAACAATAAATGGTGGCACAAAGGTCCCCATTTTTGGTTGTGTCATTTGAGCGGCTATAGTCAGAGCGGTTGTGGGAGCGGCTACTCCCATTTCGGTCGAAACCAGCAAGGCCATGGTTGCCCCCACAACCGTCGATACACTAGCACCCACTTCAGGGGCGGATGTTCATGTAATTTGTGCTTGTGAAGAGGATTGCAATTATTGTGATGATATAGAAGCACCAATATTGGCGGATTTAGTCATTATCTTCAAAGCTTTACCACTTCTTAAATGCATGCACAAAATGCGGATTCTTCCCTAGAAAATGTTGACTAAAAATAGTTGCTAATCTTCAGAATAATCGTTTTCTCAAGAAAGGTTTTAGAAAACAAGTTTTTAGAAATTTTTTTGAAATTTTTTGGACGATTATGAGAATCTCTTCCAAATGATTTTTTGTTTGAAAAATGCACAATGTAAATTTCTTCCAAAGGTTTTTGAAAAAGGTTCTGAAAAAAGTAGAATGGAATGGAAATATCTTCCCAAGGTTTTTGAAAAAGTTTTCTTTCTTGAAAATACAAAGGAAATTTCTTCCCAAGGCTTTGAAAAAGTTTAAAAAAATGATGCACAAACAGGGTCCCACCGGGCGTGCCAATTTGTTTACCAGTGTTTTTGGTAAACAATACGAGCTGATTTTGATTATTACGAGCAGGACCAAACCAGAGATCCTAGGACATGTTGTGTATTTGTTTTTGTGCGTTCATCAAGTTCACAGGTTGCTTTATGAACAAGACGAGACCGTGTGTTGTCTTTCAACAGAAAAAAATTTTTAAAAGCAAAGTAAAGGCATTATGTTTAAATTGCAGAAACTTAAAGGAAATGTAAAATACAATTCATTAAAAATATAGGTGGTCCGACAAATCCTTTACATGCATTCTTTATGACTCTTTTCTCTCGCCCCAGTACTTCAAGTGTTTTAGAATTCTATATAGGTGATTTGCGACCTATTTTCCCTATGGAAAACTATTACTTATACATAGAAAAATAACTGGAAAGAAACTAATCCCATGGTCATCACTCCTTCCATGTAGAAAACCGCTTGTCTCCCACGTTCTCCATTGAGGAAACCACTTCTCTTTTGAAATTAGAATCTTCCCACTTCAACGACAGTGTCTTGATTTCAATGGTTTTTCATCCCTGTTCGTTTCTTGTCGAACGCTAAGCTCTTAAGCCTTTTAATGTATAGTCCACATCTTCGTCGAACTCCTCAAATTTGAAGGAAAAAGACTTTGATTCCTGCAAGAGTAAAAGTCAACTAATGTTGACCACATTAAATGAGGCTGGTGAAATTACCAGCTAACACGCCCCAGCTGGATTGATTGTACTGCAGGTATCCAGAAAGTGTGTCAAATGAGCGTTGCAATCTTATGTCTCCTTACTTGAAAGTTGGTTAGATTTCAAATTCATCATAACACTGTTCTTGATGTCAAACACCACCGCATTTGCTGGTTCGAAACCAAGTGATACTTCATCCTAATTGTCTATCCTCCCATAGTATCATAGGGTAATGCAGAGTTCCTATCCCATTTCTGACTCGTTTCATGAATAATCCTGAATTGGGATTGTTTCCAGTTGTTCTGTCATTTCCCTTGCAAGTCGGGCTGCTTTCCGAAGTGCTCGTTCAGTTTTGTCTATGTATGGATCAAATTGCAGAATACCTGTTTTGGTATTATGCATAAAACCAACTACACAAAGTTCTTAGTAGGACAGAGTCAGCTAGAATAATATTTTTGGTGTTTTTAATTTTTTTTTGATTTTTTTGGTATTTTTGAAAACAGAAAAATAAAATGCGGAAATATAAATGACTGAAAAATAAATGACAGGATAATAAGGACAGAAAAATAAGTAATTTAAATTGCTTAGTCTAAAATATCAACAATCCCCGAAAACGGCGTCAAAAACTTGATGTGCGGATTAGGCAAGTGTACCAAATCGTTTACCATGTAATAAAGTGTAAGTAGAGTATCGTATCCACAAGGATTTTCGTTTCGTCCAAACAATTCGCGTTACCTATTTTTGTAAGTTGACGATATAATAAAATATAGGATTAATGGTGCTTTACCCCTTGTAATATAGGCCATTTCCAGATTTACCCCCTGTAAAATATTTTTTTTGATTTACCCCCTTGTAAAAGTTTTTTTTTTCCAGAATGCCCCCCTAATAGGCCATACAAAAACCAAAATTTTTGTAAAAAAATATAAAAATTCGTTTTTGTATGGCCTATTAGGGGGGTGTTCTGAATTTTTTTTTTACAGGGGGGTAAATCAAAAAAATATTTTACACGGGTAAACCCGGAAATGACCTATATTACAGGGGGGTAAAACACTATTAACCCTAAAATATAAGGGTTAGAGAGTTGCAATTTTTATCTGTTTGCAACAGAGTAAGTTTACCTGTTTTTGGTTGCAGAAAAGTAAGCAGCGGTTAGGATCCTTCGAATCCCCCCTGTTTATATTGTTGGATATAAGCCATGTCGCGTTTATTTATCTTAGGTAGACTATACAAGTGATGAGGTCGTTGAGACGTGACTAACCTAGAAGGTTGAAAGCTGCACCTGCTGATCACACGATGATCCTTATGTGTGGGGTCTATAAATCTCAGTTAACTAGGTGATGGGGTAAATCCGCAAGTGCAAAATTTACTGATGTAGTAATAAAGATATCGTTCCGACAAGGAGTTATGAATTCAATTAACTTTCAACAATGATTAGAAAAGAGTTTGAGTTGAAAAGTTTGGATTTTGTTTTGAAAGGGAAATAAAAATAATAATAAAAAGGTGCCTTGGGGTTATTGGTTCATCATGGTGACAAATCCTTCACAAACCAAACCCTAAACCTAGAACTTTATGTTGGACCTACTTTCTAAAGACAAGTTTCTCTTTAACCTATCACATCTCCTTTCGGTTTCAGTGAGTGTGTTCCTCTAGCAACCACGCCTATTCTCATGGTTGATTTCTATTGGAATCCTTGAAGAAAGAAAATTTATTGTCTCAAGGTTTGCTAGACTATTCTCATGTTTCGCAATCCTTGTATAATTTCACTTGTTCCAATATCAAAACTTCTTATTTCGATGCTTCGCTTTAATATTTGTGATGATGAATTAAATGGTACTAACCCTCCGCTGTCGCATTATGAGTTTGATACTTGTTAATTCATTATAAAAACAGTGAAATTAGATTAGAAAATAGATTTACATATAATTAGGGTTCGAGGCTTGGTTTGATTAGGATTAGGTCATTAGACTCATCCAACAATCCCAAGACAAGAAGAGTCTACTCACTCATGTTCATCGTAGACATAGAAGAGAAGAAGGAGAAGAACATAAAATAAAATAAAATAAAGGTGAACTTTTATTCAAAGAAACAATTGTCACTTATTATTTCAAAGAACAAAAGATGATTATACAAGCTTGATGGCTGCTCTATTTATAGTCTAATATCCCTATGAAATAAATCACTAAAGTGCTGCACAAGAAATCACGAGCTTTAGGTCAAAAATAACTAAAATAGGCAGCTTGCCGAAGAAGCAAAAGCAGCAAAAGGCAATATGGGGGCGCCAGGCTTTTATTCTTGGTGAAGGATCTTCAAACTTTTTGCACAAGATATTTTTGTATAAGATCTTCATATTTTTGGCCTGAATAAACTACAAATCTCCTTTCTTTTGCTCCAAGAATATTTGAAGTAAAATAGTTCTAAAAAAGGAAATAAAAGCAAATAAAATCTAAATAAAATAGAGTCAAATAATATATTAAAAACACTAAATTATTGACTCATCAAACTCCCCCACACTTGAATCTTTGCTTGTCCTCAAGTTAAAGACATAAACATAGCAGGATAAAACAAGATTAACATATGACCATACAATTAAAAACTTATGTCTCCTCCAAGGATTTATTTCAAGAGTACACTATTCACAACTTCAAGCATTGCTTATGAACTTATTCAACCCAACAATCAAGTCTCAAGTGAGTGTGTGTGTAGTCCAGCCCTTTTCTTGCTCTTGTGTAAGAGATATTATGAGGAACAGATTCTAACCTTGACACTAAATCAACCAAGAAAAGTTCTTTCTTCATTTCATATAAGGAATGTGGGAATTCTTTGGTCATTTGACATGGAGGGGATGGGGACAGACGCTAGTAAAGAGGTTATCCTCGATACACCATTGCCTCTGTTCACGGGTTGGTTATAAGGTGACCATCCATGTTTTGAGCAATTATTTGCTTTATTCATTTTAGATTAAGTTTTGAGGAATTGTTTGCTTTATTCATTTCACATTATTTATTCATTTTGGATGTCTTATCATGAACTTTTTATTCCCCACGCTAACTTATACTACTTTTACTCTGAAAACTTTTAAGAGACAATTTACCACTAAAGTTAGAACGTGCTCCTTAAAACACCTACCTACACACTTGCTCAAAGACTGCAACTTTGTGCTTTTCTCAAAGAGAATTTTCACAATAAAATAAGATGTGGGTATAGTAAGAACACTTAAAACACAAGAAATCACTTTCATGTACAAGAAACAACCATTTTGGAAGAGACAACAAAAATTTTATGTCATAATTTATAATAAAAACAAGCTGCTTTAAATGCCTTTCACAATCAAAACAAAACAAAAAGATTAAAATTCAAGGAGTTGGGGAACACTACGACACTAGACACTTTATTGGCTCGCCCCATACACTTGGAATAAACATTGTCCTCAATGATTTGAAAAAGAAAAGAAAAGAGAAGAGAAAGGGAGAGAAGAGAAGACAAAGGAATAAGGAAAGCTCACAATTTATTGGGGTCTGTAAGGGTGACGTTGAAGGTTAAGGTGATGCATCATCCTCAAGAGCATGCAGTTATTTTCTTCATGCATACGATTGCCCCTTTAGACATCATTCCACATACCGGAGATTTCAACACCTTGTCTTTGTTGCTCGGTGCTTATTCTTTGAACCTCGGTTTGCATCCACGCCCATCGTTCATCATCATAGTGCTCACCGACTTCTTGCTCATGGTGCAAGTGTGCACCTTTCCCCTCTTCATCACCACCATCATCACCATCATCTTGTACCTGTGGTTTAGTGTCAACATAAAGCAAATTTTCCACCACCTCCAGGTTAGTTATGTCTGGATTAGGTAGAATAATCAAACAATTAGCCCTATTGACTTTCCACTCATATTGTAATTGTGAGATTGGCCATAAAGTTTAAGAAAGAACATAGAGGTGAGTGTATCTAAATTTAGCCTAATGTTTCCCTCAATCTTATTAATCCCGCTTTCCTCACCCACTCCCATCTTTCTAGCAATAAAGGCGATGATTCCACTCACCACTATTTCACTTTTCCCATCCGATTTCTTTTTAGCAATGGAAACAAGATAATCAAGCAAATAGTAGCAGGTGTTCACAGGTTGATTATTTAACATAGCCCATAACATAAACAACTCATACCTAGGTTATTCAACAACCTAACCACATTATCTCTAGACCAAGTGTATTCATGGCACCACTATCAGGGTGCCTACAAGCAAATATAGTTTTAGAGACAAGAGTTTTATACCTATTCCTTTGGTCGGCATCCTTGAATTCGATGCGGTGGTTCTGAACTGCTGCTTGCCTTTTACCTGCACCAATTCCTGAGCCTTCAACCTCCTTTCCTTTTCTCTTTGAAGCCATTGACCTTAGGTTTGGGTGTAGGTTAGGTTTTGGTAAGATTTTGTGTGGGAAAGGTGGTTTTAATGATAGGTTTGAGTTTTAAGTAAGATTTTTGAGTGTCCCCCCAAGTGACTTCAAACACACAAGGGGGGGGG
>Ga0228710_1003461_pt1 | contig 25121 bp, 10 predicted proteins | sample MedpolnodulmetaG_FD_177995 | JGI IMG/M metagenome (GOLD analysis project Ga0228710, IMG submission 177995) | Root nodule microbial communities from Medicago polymorpha collected in Santa Monica, California, United States - pink nodules | ecosystem: Host-associated > Plants > Roots > Nodule...
GGGGGGGGGTACAAAAATTAAAAATAATTAAAAATTTGGAGGGACATAAAACCTAACTCGATAAATTCACACCAAAGTGTAGGTCAACTCAAACGGGCATTACAAACATTTAAAACCACCCAGGGGCTCCAACTTCTAATTCATCTTAATTCTTAACAAACACTTATCAAAGATAGATATTCAAGCTGATGTATGGACCGATCGTCAACACAAAAAATAGTCCAAGAACCAACAACTTCCTACAGTGATGACAATAGGCAATACTGACTCTTTAGAGCCCAATTTGTTAAGTGTCAGTCATACAAATGATTATGATAATAAAGTGGTTCGAAGTGAATCACAAAGACTGTGACATATATTCAAACAACACTGACACACGTCCTTATCTATGGAAACTGACAAAACTATACAAACATGGGAAATAATCAGAGCATTTTTGGACAATAACACGCATAACCAGTAGCAGTTATGGAAGATGCCCCAACTTTTGGCATGGAAGATGTAGTACCAAATACCAAAAAAGAGATTGTCGAATCACCACCAACCATCCAAAAGGATCTGAATACATCACCACAAACCCGACATTTTGCACACTTTGTAGAACGATGACAACCATGGGGAAGACGACACTGAAAGGTTGAGAAAATGGGTCGGGGCTTAGACCGTTGGAAAGAGTAAGGTCTTAGGAACAACCATTATCGTACAAGGGTCGACAATAACGACGAGAAAACAACATGACTCGTCGCGGAGGGGACCTAAAGTTATCTACGGCGTGTTCAAATTCGATCTAACCTCAACATTTTCTTTATATCCCTACAGGGGGTTAGAGGTGGTATGACTGCAATTAGCGCATGTGTGCCACTAGAAGCATATGCACGTGTCCTAAAAAATAACATGTTAGGAAGGAGTTAGGAAGACAGCACCCTAAAATGACAAGTTACGACAACACCTTAAATTGATAGTTTTCCTAAAAAATAAAAAAAGAGCAATAAATTAGGAAGGAAAACGACAAATTACATCTTATGTGTCGTACTCAACTATGTATGTTCTGTACTTCAATTGAAGTTTGGTGACAATCTTGTCCATCTCAGTAACAGGATGAGTTATCAAAGGACCTACAAATCAATGGAAAACATGTTACAAAAAGTATGACAAAAAAGTTGTAGGGTGACAACATGTTAGCAAGCACTTGAGCAATAGAGTGTTCATAAGTTGCAAATCGAAAGAGTGGCGCCAAAGGATAATTAGCAAAATATAGTGGGATTTAAAATGCACAATTCAAAAACACTATTGATATATGTTTTAGTATGTTATATGCTTCAAAAAAATACTACTAATAACAATCCAAAAACCATTACTTAAGTTATATGCTTCGAAAAACATGATTTTTTAGGTGTCTATCTAATAAAACAACACATGCGTACACATTTTGTTCCATAATTAATTCTTTTTGAGAAGTTGTTCCATAATTATTAATACAATTAAATTGATGATGATATTATTAGTTAAAAACAATGACCACCAGTGAAATAAATGACTACTTATTTAACAAAACAAAAAACCACCAATTTCTGTTGTAGAATCACTTTCCCCTTTCTCTATATGCAATACGATCCAAGGAAAGGTGATTCTCACCTCAAAATTCATTCACAATTGCACAACTTTGCTTGCAAAGAAAGAAATAATAAAAGTATACATAGGAAATAAAGGCTAACAGCAGAATAAGATTTTGAACAAAACAAAATTCAGATTAAGTTCAAAAAAACATGACATTACATGACACAGTCTGAATCCTTAGATAATAGACCAAGAAATTGCGAAAAAAACTAATAAGAAAGACTGCCAAAATTGGTGTAAACATCTCAAACTAAAAACAAAAAACGCAAAAATGATATTCCGATTCTCAAAAAAATATGCATATCGATAAAATGCATGTTAAAATAGAATACCAGTTAAGGAGTGGTATGAGAGGAAGGTTGTAAGGTCACGTCCTTCCATTTGCAAAAATCAAAATATCAAAATATATGATTCTTCTGTTGTCTGTGTAATTTACCACGATTTAGTTTTTTTTTTTTAGAGAAACACGGTTTAGGGTTTGCTATATATAGTCGAGTTTGCATGAAAATTAGGGTATTCTGTTTGTAAACGTATTAAATAAGTGTACAACAACTTATCAAAAAAAAGTCTACAAAAACAATAGATATATACAAATGATGACACAACTGGATAGGAATGAAAAGTTCATCAGTGAGGAGAAATATTAGGGATTGTTGCATGTTAGATGGAATTTGTTAGGTTAAATTGGTGCGCTGCATTTTAGATGGAATTTGTTAGGTTAAGTTGCTGCTAACCTAATGCAACATTTTAGAGGGAAATTATTAGGTTAAGTTGTTGCAGACCTAACAAAATTAATAAATAAGGATAATAAAATAGACAGATAGAGAGACAACCTCCGTTGTCAATCATAAACAAATTTTGACTTTTTAATTTTATTCAATTAATGAATTAATGATGTATGTGGGAAATCGAATAAACTTAAAAAGTCAAAATTTGTTTTTCTCTAAAATTATCTGGCACAAAATTGGCTTGTCTAGCCCTAGCTTCTTCTCAACCATTTATGCGCATGACTGGATCAAAGAGGGAGCAAACTGTGCTCGCTCCATTATGTTCCTTGATGGATTGTGGTGGACGTGGAGGCATCGAAACTTGATGTGCCTCAATAACAAAACTTGGTTTATAACTCGCCTTTGCATCAACATTAATAACTCAGTTGATCTCATCAGACCTGCTTGCAAAATTCTACTTCTTCTACTCCTTCTGACCAGTCAATGAGAAGGAACAACAACGGTAATATCTGCGCTATTCTAAATGTTGATGGTAGCTGTATCAAGAACCCCACCCGTGCGGATTTTGGTGGTATTATCCGCAACAATTCAGGCAACTATTTGTCAGGCTACTCGGGTTTCACCTACAACTCCAAAGATATTTTGTTGGCTAAACTTTCTGCAATTCACCAGGGGCTCAAGCTGGCTGTAAACATGGGAATTGAAGAATTGGTGTGCTACTCAGACTCCCTCCTCTCCATAAACCTCATCTCTGGTGTTACATCGCAGTTCCACATCTATGTTGTTCTTATTTAGGATATTAAAGACATTTTGGCTACTCGAAGTTTCTCTATTCAACATACCCTCAGAGAAGGCAATCAATGTGTGGATTTCATGGCTAAATTGGGAGCTTCAACAAATGCTGAGTTTACAACCCATACTTCTCCTCCAGAGGATTTACTCTCTCTTCTGTCTTTTTCTTTTGTCACTATTTCGCTTTGTAACAAAAAAAAAAGTCAAAATTTGTTTACAATTGACAACGGAGAGAGTAGATATTATAATTATCAATTAAAGTTTACAATTTTGAACCCCTAACTCTCGGAAATTGTTGTCCCAATTATAAAGAGTTACATCTTTAAAAAACCAATTTTTTTTAAAATAAAAAACTATTAAAAGCAATTTGATATTGTAATTTTGTTTTCAAAGAATATAAAAATAAACATACTCATTTTCTGTAGGGAAAATTAAATATCACGTGTTTTTTTTTTCCTTTTACATGGATTGCTGTCAATTGTCATAAATTCAGCTCATTCTCAAAAAAAAAAATTGTCATAAATCTAGCTAAAGAAAATTAAAATGTGTTTCCGCCCATATCCCAACAAATTACTCAATAAATAACAATGAGTGGAAAAAATTCAAAGGTTTTTAATTTTTTTTTAAGGAAAAAAAGGTTTTTAAACTTGAAAAGGAATGATTTAGAGCCTCTTTGAAACACTTTCCAAAAACTCTTTTTTAGTTTTTAAAAACTTTAAAATTAAAAACTTGTTTGCTAAACTATTTTTAAAATTACAGTTTTGGAAACTGTTTTGAATTTTTTAGTTTTGGGGACTAAAAAACTAAAACATGTAAAATGATAACTATTCTGAGAAGAAGATTTGTATATTTCAAAAACTGAAGAAAAAAAAAACTATATGAAACAGGCCTAAAACATAAACAATATAAATAGAAATTGAAAAAGCAAACAAAAATGTTCAACTGAATTAGTTTATCAACGTACTTTATGTTTTAAGTAATTACAAACGATATGAAAACAAAATGGGGATGTAGCTCAGATGGTAGAGCGCTCGCTTAGCATGCGAGAGGTACGGGGATCGATACCCCGCATCTCCAATATTTTCCTTTTTTTTTTTATATTTTTCTTTCTTCCTTTTATTTTCTTTTGACATTTTTGGCACGGGTCATTTATTTCTGTTTCATTATCGTCTAAAATGAAAGGCCCATCTGGTTATTCTTAGCTGGTACATAAAAATGATTAAACCAAATAAAAAAAATTAGATTAAACCAAAGATAAAAAAAATTAGATTAAACCAAAGATAAAAAAATTAGTCAAATAATAATAATAAAAAAAACCCCTCAAAAAGAAAATAGGACCCCTCAAGAAAACAAAAATAAATAGGACCCCTCAAGAAAACAAAAATAAATAGGACCCCTCAAGAAAAAATAGGACTAAACTTATTGACACTTTTAGTATTTATTAGACACAAATAAACATTTAATTTTATTAACTAGATTTGACATAATGGTTTTATAATGCAATCTTTTAATATAATTTTTTGTAGGTGCTTTGCATTTTTAATGGAAACAGTATGAACAGTGGGTAAGGAATTGTTTCTAAGTTTTTACTAAAAAAAAATAAGAAATATCCTTGCTGCATATTAGAGGAATCCTCTGCTTTACATTTGAACTTGCTAAAGTGAGGGCGTAATCAGATAGTAAATTTAAAAAATGTGTTGTATTTTGTATAAGTAATTTTATTTGTGGCGCAATTAATTTTTTGTTTTTACTCAATTGACTCGATCAATTAAGTTATATCCAATAACACTCGAACGTGATTGTAAAAGATCTCTTACATACTAAGTTACACTCAAAAGCACTTGTGATTGTAAGATCTTTTGCAAATTAACCAGAGGTCCTAAGTCTAAATCATCTCGAGAATACATCAGCAAAGAAAACTCGGTTAAAATTTTTTAATTAAGTTACAAACTTTTTATGTAATTATATAGATATAGCGATAACTTATGATTTATTAAATAATTCTTCTGAGTATTGGATCGCTTTGGTTAAGGCCTAAAGTAAGAACTTTAGTGGCATCGCCAATGGCCCTGTCCAGCTTTGTAAATGGAGATATCTTTTTTCATTTTATTAAAAAAGAATAAGAATTGATGCTTTGTTTAACTGAGTTTAGTTTAAATGAATTAATTGTCACAAATATGAAGTGTGTTTTAATGGTATTGTTGTTTGCGTAATAAGTTTTTACATTAAGAACTGATGATTCATATCAAGTGTGCATGAAAGCTAATGTCAAAGTTATTGTTACTCTTGCTAATCTTGATATAAAAAATCATCGTGTTTCTAAGTTGTGCTAAAACATTTCTAAATTGTTTTTTATTTCTCTAATACATGAGAGTAATCAAGTGAACTTTATTTTATAAAATATCATTGATCGTTATGTTTGATGTGAGTATGCAATCCAATACAAAAATTTCAAAGTATTTTAAAGGGATTTAACCGTCATCTCATTTGTATCTAATTTACTTAAACTGATGATAGTTAATCAAATCTAAATTTTAGCGTGTCACACACACTTTGAAATTTATGTACAGTCATCTCCTTTTTGTTCAAATTTTATAGTAATTTTCCTACACAAGATCTAACAGTGTTAATATTCTTTTATTTATGACGAGAAAATAAGTTGTCTGTTCTTTCATTTTGTCCTAGAGTTTTTTCCTCCTTATATAATTAAATTCCTCTTTTCTTATATCTTATTTTAGCTTGATATATTATTCCGTCACTCATATAAACATATTTTTGTTACATTATGATGGAATCTATTCGGAATAATTCGTTTGAATAATTTAGTTCCATTACTTTTAAGACGCGGAATAAACTCATATCCCAACATCCACTTGCTCTTAATTTCTGATTGTCGCTGGAAGAATTTTAATTAGGATAAATGTTGTCTCCAAATATTAAATAGACTCTAACTGCGTACTTACCCATGCAATCTAAGCCTTAGATTTTTATTTTTTTTTGCACCCTTGAGAGCTGGGTGCTGTTATGCAATCACATGATGTTGGAATATAATTAGTGATTATGACCTTGTTATTTATATATAGCCAGCAAATATAGGGGGAAAAATTCTAATATAGTCATATAACAAAAAGAAATAGTGTTTGGTTACACACATATAAAAAATATTTTTTAATAATAATGAAAAAATTGATAAAAAAGATGATTGAATATTTTAAAGAGAATTTTTTTATTGTATACAAACATTATTGATTTTGTCTTGTGACCATAAAAGAATACCTTAATATGCAGACAGATACACCTGCTATGTTAAAATTGTCGAATTAATTAATTAATCAATCAATCTTGCCAATGAATGGAAAAGAAAGAGGTTAGAAGAGAATGTTCACTTGGGATAATTTTTGGCGTTTTGCTTTTCCCTTTTACACTTGATCAGCTTGATCTGCACCCACGTGAACCATCCTTCAATGGTGTCCCCACACAGATCATTCGTATCTATACGTGGACCCTACGACGTGCCTCTACTCACTCCGGTCTCAAATATAAGAAAAGATTCTTCTTTTAGATTCATCGAATAATTAATGTATCTGCTTAACAATGTAGACCAGATACATTAACTACTCAATGAATCTAAAAAAAGAATTTTTTTCTTATATTTGAGACCGGAGGAAGTACCTGTAAGGAAAACGCTTAAGTCTTGTATTTTTTCTTTGGTAGAATGAAAAAAAAAGGAAAAATGAACCTAAAAATAAGATAAGCCAATGCATCAAGTCTCAACACTCACTTAACAAGATAAGTCAGGATATCAAGTCTGCTAAAAGCTCACACCTAATCTTGAACAATGTTTGAATTTGATTAGAAAATCTATGTAATGGTTGTCCTCTCTAAACACATGTTAAAAATAAATATTATAAAAATATGTTTGTTTGAATCAAAAATCATCACTAACAAAAAACTGTATACATGCATATGTGAGTGATCATATAAGACTTATGTGTATGCACACATAAGTCTTATATGATCATAGATACAACAAAATCAACTATAGATTAATCAAAATTTTCAACAATATTAACCATAAATAGATCTTTTCTGCTTAATTTCTACCTCTATTCACCTTTAAACACGCTCAAATCGTTTCTATTTGGGATATTGTACTTGAGTGACATTTGCTTTTGGTGATATTAGTGACATTGGTCATATCTTTTTCTCTTAATTAATCACTCTCTCATCTAAATAATTTATTTTGAGTAATGCTAGCAACACTCTCTCAAACACTCACTTCCACATTTGTTTAAATTAAGGTGAGTCTCGCATTTTAGAAATGGGATATACATTAATGTCATCTAATAAGATAGTAAATGTTAGAGTGTTTAAAAGAGAATGTCCCTAGCATTTCTAATATTCATTCACTATCCTCTCTCTTCTAAAATACATTAATGTCATTGATGTTTCCAAAAACTATGTTACCAAGTGAAACCCTTCAATCTGTGGTTTCTCTGTTTTTTTATCGATAAATATGTTAAAATCGTTTCAATTTGTGGTTGTAAACTACACAAGTATTGCCCCTTTACAATCATTCACACGCTATTCTGTAGATTTTTTTCTTCTCAAATAAGTTCAATGACAAAACTCAAATAAATGAAGAATCTTGAATTTAAACTCGCATTTTACGCATCACGTATCAAATGTCATTGCACTTCCCAATTATTCTACAAAAACTTCTTTATATTATTGCAAAATGACATACTCCCTCCGTCCCAATTTATAAGCAAAAAACACAAATTCACTTTTATTAAGAAAACTAAAACATAGTAGTTTGAGTTATAGTTTTTTGTGTTCTTCTTGGAATAAGTTTCATAAAAAGATGTAAAAACAATTCTTATTGGATAATGATTATGGAGCAAATAAAAAGGAGAACAAATTCAATGCAATTTGCATTTAATTTTACCTTGGAAAAGATGATTTTTTTGAACAAACATAATAATAACATAAAAGTTGGTATTTTTGGCTTATATTTTGAGACGAAGAAAATGAGATTTTTTTGCTTATAATCTGAGACGGAGAGAGTAGATACTCAATATATTACTCCCTTTGGTCTTTTTTATAAAAAACAAAAATGCTCATTTCTTTCTTCCTTTTTACTATACAATGGTGACATTTTTTAAAAAGTATTTAATGCAAAATTTAATTCATGTCCTTATTTATTACGGGGAGAGTATTTAATGCAAAATTTAATTCATGTCCTTATTTATTACGGGGAGAGAATATTAAGAGTAAGTAAGTTGGTGGAATGAGAGTAATAAATATAGTAAATTGATAAGGGTTGCGCTTTTTGAAGATAATATTGCTTATTTCTTTAGTTTATGTTTTGATGATGTCTAGATAGCTAAGTTATTTGATGTTGTTCATTATGTTGATTTGTTCTAGCTTAGAAACTTGTTAAAGCACTTAGTAAACCATGTCTCATTCTGTCATGTGATCCCTTGTTGTCTTGTGTGGTGTCGTGTATAGAAAACTTCTCTTTTGTGTGTCAAAATCCTTCTTTGTGATGGTTGAATCGATTCAAATTTTCATGACTAGCATCACAGTGAATCTATTCAAATTATATTGAATAGATTCAAAAGCCTCTATGACTTTGGTTGAATAGATTCAAATTCTCATGACTAACATCATAGTGAATTTATTCAAATTATATTGAATAGATTCAAAAACCTCTATGACTTTGGTTGAATAGATTCAAAATAATTTGAATAATATCAATCTTCATCCGGGGATTTTTCAATCTATTCAAATCATGTTTGATGCGTATCAATCTTCATCCGGAGATTTTTTAATCTATTCAAATCCTGTCTGATATGTATCAATCTTCTTAGCACATCTAGCTTGTCTCTTAATTGTCTGAATCGATTCACACATTAAGTGAATCGATTCAATATATTGTTTTTGGCCGATGTTTTGCTCTTGCCACCTTTTTCTATATATACTCAGTTCCTCATAACACCCAAATCATTGAATCATTTGCAACTATTCACTCTAGGTCTCAAAAACTCATTGCACATAAATTCTACAAGATTAAACACTTTTTCTTAGAATCACTTTGTTCTTTGAGTCACATTGATTTGCTAGGGGTGCTAGTAAGGATTGTAAGTTCGTTCTTTCAAGGAAATTGATTGGGCTTATTCAAGGTTCTAAAGTGAAGTGAATAATCTCATTCCACCTCCAAAGGACTTGGAAATCTTTCTAACCGTTCTTGAAGTCGAAGGGGATTCGCTTACCAGACGTAGCATTGAAGGCTCGAGTGAAGAGTTTGAAGGGGTGCACGGGTATTCAAGGATTTGAAGATTCAAGGAGCATCAAATTCAATGGTTATTTGAAGTTTGGGGGAGTGATTGCATAGGGGTTGAAGAATTAGGTTTAATTTCAAAGAACTCTTGAAAACATGTTGTATTCAACATTAATTTGTTACATTGTGGATGACCTTGGTGAAGGCGTACTTCATCAAGAGTAGACGTGGCTCTAGCGAGAACGAGAAAGAGTGAACTACTATAAAAATATCGGTGTTATCTCTCTTTACTTTTTACTATTGCATGTGATTAATTAATTAAATAATTGTTAGGATAATTGCTAGTGTTGATCTAAGTTGTTTTTCGGCAAAAGATAATCTAATTCATTGAATTAGGTTTTAACTAATTTGCTTTGATCAATTGATTTCAACATCTATTCAATTCTTCAAGTTCATATGCATTGTGTTTTCAATTGATAGCTTAGTAATCTTGTTCATATAGGTTTGGTTTGAAATTGTCTAAAAGTTTTGTATTTAGTTCAAGGTTTATTAAAGATTTATTGTATATAAGATTTGTATCATAAATCTCTCGATTCTAGATAAAATCTTATCTCACATAGATTTATCTTTTTGTAAATTGTTGTGATTGTTCGCAATAGACATCCATTAAAATTATGTCCGTCACAGATTTTATCTGCAAATATCTACAAGTACTATTTTTAGGGTTTTTTTCTTTGTCGTCCTATAAAAAAAAGCAAGGGTACCAACAATATTTCCATAATGAGGCACATGACTGGTGGCTTGTCCCACGTGCCTTTCCAAACTCAAGGTCTCTCAACCCTCCTCTCCTCAGGTTCTAGTAGTTATTGCGTGTGTCTCTCTATAAATTGAGAGGATTTGTATCTGAAATCCGAGACACACACAGAGTTATGACTCAGACTCCCATTCATCACATTATTCACAACCAACAGTCACACCACGCGCACACTTTCGTTCTTTTCTTTTCTTTTATTCTTTCACTAAATTGCACTTATAGTATAGAGATTGGAAAGAAGGAAATGTAAGGTAGCAAGCTAGAGAGAAGAAAGTAAGATCGAGCAGCAAGAATCTTTTATCTCATTTCTGCAAATTGGCTTTCGTACAAAATCTTTAAAGTGAAAATCCTGCTTACGTTAATCCACACCACAACGCTGCTCCAAGATTTTATTCTCTTTGGACCTAGTTTCCCAACATTTTTTTCTTTCCATAACCCACTTTTCTAGCTAATTACATATGGGTCGCACATGCACGTAGCTAGGGGCTTGTATAATTAGTTTTCCGTTATATATATACAATATCCTAGATAGGGTTAGAAAGAAAAAAAAAATCATCAATGGCAACCGTGAAGAACAACATCAAGAACGTTGTTATTATTCTGTTGGCATTCACCATATGCCGTATAATTGTATCTGAAGGATTAACAGTGGATCAAATGGAGATCCTCCACATAGGACTTGACGGTGAAGTGAGCACGGAGGACACTGAATTAGAAGCAGCTTCATTGGATTTTGGGAGGTTAAGCAGCAAAGGAGAGACATTTGCGGTAGTTCGACCAGCGTCGGCCAATGACGTGGCAAAGGTAGTTAAAGCGGCAAACAAGTGGACGCCGTTTGCCGTGTCGGCCAGAGGGCACGGTCACTCAATAAACGGACAAGCGGATACAAGGATGAAAGGAGTGGTGATTGAAATGGGAAAAGGTAGTGGAGGAATTAAGAGTCCTCGAGTTTGGGAGAAAGAAATGTATGTGGATGTTTGGGGTGGTGAATTATGGATACATGTTTTGAAGGCAACATTGGAGTATGGGTTAGCACCTATGTCTTGGACTGATTACTTGTATTTGTCTGTTGGTGGTACTCTATCTAATGGTGGTATTAGTGGTCAAACCTTCAATCACGGTCCTCAAATCTCCAATGTTTTTGAGCTAGATGTAGTTACAGGTAATTAATAAGTTAATTGCTTTGCTACTTAATTAATTACTACTATAAAATGCATTCTTCATTCTTCCATTTTACTAGTACTGTTCTCGTATTGGTATTTCATGCTGTGTGTGTACTTGTGTATTATATAATATAGGAAAGGGTGAGGTGTTGACGTGTTCAGAAGATCGTAATTCAGACTTGTTCCATTCTGTTCTTGGTGGCCTTGGACAATTTGGAATCATCACAAGAGCTAGAATTGCTCTCCAACCAGCTCCTCAAAGAGTATGTTCATATCTTTCCTTCTCTCTCTTACGTACCTTCATTATCTGATTCGCCGATTCTTATACAATTTTACGGTGAATTTGTTCATTCTTTGTAAGTATATTACATGTCTCACCCTCATGACCCATCATATTTAAAAATTCATTTTGACGTTAAAAAAAACACTAATGTTTTGTGATGAATTGCCCATAGTACCAAAGATTTATTACACATGAAAGAGAAGAAACTTTGAGCAACTAGATTTTGACCACCATAAGTGGGTGGTTATTATATGAAAGAATACATTTAATATTAATTTTTAAAGATTAAAATGACATTTTTAAAATATAAATATACATACATCCATTCAAAAAAATGTGTAAAAAAGTTGTGATGTTTTCAAGTCGGTACAACATGCATGGTTTGAATTTGTTGATAGCTGTGGCACATGATATGTCTTTTCTAAGAAATCTTTCTTCTCATCAGCAAATTAAAACCTAACAATTAAAAATGGTCGTTTTCAAGAGGATGATTTGGTAACTCCCCTCTTAATTCCAATAGCTTACGTGTCGCCTACTTGCTTGCACCTAGACCAACTCAAAGGAAAATTATGACTAGCTAGTAACCAAACTATTTAAATTTCGGGCCATGCTAACAAATGTGGGTAAGATTATTATTATATTTTTTTAAAGAAAAATGTGCATAAGATTATTTGTAAAGGATTTAAAAAAAATGAAATTATTGATAAGCTTTATCTAGTAAAAGTTATATTTTTAAGTTTTAAGGTGTTGAATCCATCATTCTCAATGCAAAAGTTTATTTTTGGACTTCTTTACAAGACACTTGTTACTACATGTTTTAAACTTAATCATGCAGATTTCTTGTTATATAATGTCATGGATATATATATATTAAACAGGTTCGTTGGATACGAGTTTTGTACTCGAATTTTTCAACCTTTTGCAAGGACCAGGAGTTTCTCATCTCTCTACATGGGAAACCAGCGAGCCAGAGATTCGATTATGTTGAAGGTTTTGTGATAGTGGATGAAGGACTAATCAATAATTGGAGGTCCTCCTTTTTTTCACCGAGTAATCCTGTTAAAATCAGTTCTCTTAATGCTGATGGAGGTGTTTTGTACTGTTTGGAGGTGACGAAAAACTACCACCGAGGAAATTCTAATTCTGTTGATGAGGTACGTATTATACACACCATGCCCAAACATATATATTTTCCTTGTTTGTTTGTGTGAATTGTGATAGTTACTATCATTGCTTTCGGTGTTACTATTAATATATTAACCGTTAAACTCTCTTAATGCGCTATGACAATGAAACATTTGTACATCGTAATTTTGTTTTTATAAAATTAGGTTATTTAGTGTATAATGTCCGTATTGAATTTGAATTCCTTGCTTTCACTGAATCCTATATTCAATCATTTGAAACATCATTGGTTGTTCAATTAAGACCGGACAATGTCACTATAAAAATTAAGATTGTGCAATCCAAAATAATGGATATTTTAATTTTCAGCAAATAGCGAGCTTAAATTTGAATTGTCTATTTTTATTGAACAACTTTCGATATCATATTCCGACTAAGATAATGTTGGAAATCCACCTTCAAAGGAGTGAAATCCGTCAATGTTTTGGTTATTAACCATACGAGTGATAAGGTGTTTTCAACCCCTCCATCGAAAAATAAAAATAACGAGTAAACTATCATTTAAAAAATACATGCTTGATTCTTCTAAATTATGAACCCTAATAAAGCAAACAGACAAAGATGAAAGAATGAGGTTTGTTGGTTAATATATTCGCATAATAACTTATAGATGGCAAATAGTTTTAGCAATTGTAATTTTAAGTTAGTTAATTATATATGAAAAATACTTTTTAACTTGGATTCAATTAAAGTAAGGGAATCACTTTCTGCCCCCCATGTTCATGTGTTCAAGACAAAACATGACATATTTTGGTTTGAACTTTAAACTGCGCCGGCAGCCCACTAGATTATTCTCTTTCTTTTAGCTTTCCTCAATCCATGCAAAAGATAACTACGTATAATATAAAGATGCTCGATCGTCCTAACAAAAGCAGCCGCTAACTTCTTTTTCATTTTTTTTTTAAATTTAATCTATATATGTAAATATACACTCATACACCTATACACTCGTTAACCTTTTTCAGAAAATATTTAGAGTTAAAATATTTCGGGTCACTTAAAAAATATAACGACAACGGACAAAAAGATAGGCTTACAGATTTTTATTGTGTGAACGTCGTTTTATGTGCAGGAGATACAAGCTCTATTGAAAAAGTTAGATTTTATAGAAACATCAGTGTTCACAACGGACGTGCCTTATGTGGATTTCCTGGATCGTGTACATAAGGCAGAACTCAAACTTAGATCCAAGGGTTTATGGGACATTCCCCATCCATGGCTCAATCTTTTTGTTCCAAAATCAAGGATAGAAGATTTTGATAAGGGTGTGTTCAAGGGCATTTTGGGAAATAAGACAAGTGGGCCTATTCTCATCTACCCTATGAACAAAAACAAGTAAGTTTATTTCCGGAATGATCCATATATGATATATATTTGCTTAACTTGTCATTTTTCATGCATATCGACTAAAATAATAATCATATTCATGCATGTCCTAGTCATATAGAATAAAACCACTGTATGTTTGCAGGCGTGTATAAATCCACTCGTCTCATAAACGACATATTTGTTGCTGACATCTTATCGTTAGGTGTTAAGGTCTTTTGAGAGAGAGAGAAAGTATAGGATAGTGAAGTCTTTTGATCTTATATAAAGAGCAATGTTATCTGCACAACTAAAATTAAACAACTAATGCAACACTTTTTAATATTGTGAGGAGCACACAAATCAAAATAACTAAAAAATTATTATAAAATAATAAAAAAGGTTGTTGGTTGTACAAAAATGATGTTCATATATCATTCCTCTATATAAAAACAATAATTGTGCACCATAATAATATATGCAACTAACTAATTGTCTAATATTGCCAATTAAATAATTGTGGTAATTAATGATAATGTGAGTGTGGAGATTCTCTACAAATTATAATATGAAAATACTATATCGGTACGTATGTTTTGTTTGTACGTGCATTATACTTAGTCAGGCCCACAATAATTCATGAAATAGGTGGCGTTAGTTTATAAGATCATCATAGAGTATGTGCTTGTAGTGAAAAACTACTAGTGTCACTAAACAAAAGAATAAGGGACTAAAGAATGCTTATCCAAGTGGAAATGGCAAATGTGGAAATTAAGAATAACAACCATGCACATCAATATGTGCATGTAGCAGGAAGAGATTAAGACACGAGGGTTGTAAAGAAAATCTGCATCAATGCCAGCTAGGAAATGCCACGCTTTTTCTTTCCCTTTGTGTAGACCAGAAGCAAACAAAAATGGACGGATGTGATCATCCAAATGGAAAGATTATGCTGTCAGAAGATCTTCAATAAGGACCCACACCTGGAAGGTAGGGATGTCTTGCTACTAAAACCTAGTTGAATTGACACAGCCGCACCGCATGCAATCAAAAAATAGAAGAGAAATGATATTTGTACAACCATTTTGTGACAACTTTTAGACAACTTTCTTTTTCATACTCACATTATGTTCTTTTCCTCTCTCATCATTTTTCTTTCTCCATTGTTTCTAACCAATAAAAAAAGAAAAAAAAAATAAGGTTATCATCAAAGTTATCTCCAAATAGATATACATATATTAGAGAATTGGATGTTGTCAAATCTCTATTCTTATTGAGAAATGATAATTTGACAACTAAAAAGTTGTCCCACACCATGTATTGATACGGTTTTGAGTATAAATTTAATTTTTTAATATTCCTTACCATCTTGAAATCCGTGCATGCTTGGAATTGCTTGATGGGATGTATACGCTGTGAGCAAGGTTGTAGATCTTTGATTGTCAATATATCATTGCCCATTTTTATTCAACATTTCATTTTTCTTTTTTCATCAGTGTTAATTTATCACAACTATCATTTCATTCTTTAGATTCTATGTAAAAAAAATATTTGTCAATATATCATTCCTCATTCTTATTCAACATTTCATTTTTCTTTTTTCATCATAGCGTTAATTTATTACAACTATCATATCATTCTCTAGATTCTATGTACAAAAAATATTTTTCATATATGAATTAAGGTAAATTCTAAGATGTAATCCATTAACATTTTTCTTATAAAATTCTATGTTTGATATATGTAATGGAGTACATGTGATTATTTTTTATTTTTTGAAGGATACATGTGATTAATTTTAACTAGTTTTGTGTAACTTACCAACATTTTTCTAAAGGTAGTTTAGGTCTCTCCTATGAATAAATAAAGGATTAAACCACCGATTAGTCTGATTATTTTCAAAGTACCTTAGATTCAAACTATTTTTTTTCAAACAAACATTCAACTGCAACTCTTGTTTAATAGATAATTATGCTCACATTGTTTAAATTACACACACGCATGTTAATTTTGCAAAATAAACAAGTGTCATTTAAAAAACAAACGGAATTGAATGGATAACTATGATAAGTAATAAGATATTTAAACAAGCTAAGTAATAAGATATTTGAGAACAATTTTTCTTTTGTATGAACAAAAAACGTGCAGATTCCATGTTGGCCTGACAAGTCAAACCATTGCTAACAACGTAGGTAAAATACAACTACTGTCTTATACCGTTTTGCATCATTGCTTGTATGAAAAGAAAAATCCAAAACATGATTTTAGTGATGGATTGTAATGAGATTTTGGTGTTAGGTGGGACCATCGGAGCTCGGCGGTGACACCAGATGAGAAGGTGTTTTACCTGGTGGCATTTCTGAGATCAGCTTTGGATGCCGAGACACTTGAGCACCTGACTAATCAGAACCGTCAGATCCTGGGATTCTGCCATGATTCGAAGATAGGGGTGAAACAGTACCTGCCCCATTACACAACAATACAAGAGTGGATGGACCACTTTGGAGATAAATGGACCCAATTCAATGCCATGAAGATGCAATTCGACCCTCAACGAATCTTAGCAACAGGCCAGCGAATATTTCATTTTGAACCTTCCACCGTTATTACTAAGGATGACATGTAATGCAGCAAAAGAAATAAACTCAGAATGATACAAGTGTAAAAAAGATAAATAATTAGAGAGTAAACAGTGTAGTACTATAATGCTTAGGAGTTAGAAGGATTGTTACAGGAAAAAATAATTGAAGAATTAGGAATAGTTTTTTTTTTCTTCCTTCTTTTTCACTTCCAAAGGTGGTGCATCTGCTAATTGTGCAAGAAGGTAGTTAAGGTGTTGCTATCAGAAGGTTATTGATTGAAATGAAGTTGGGTTATTGTTAATTTGTTGTCAAGGAAAAGGTTTAAAGATTTGGTAAATGGGACTTGATCTAAGAGAAACGTGGGGCCTTTTTGGGGGAAGGGGAGATGACATTACACATGACATGTCTCAGAGTAGCGCCCGTGATCCCGACCACCCGTCTGATTTGGTTGTCTTGTCCACATACAAGCAGCTGTTTCCAGGGTCCATTTCTTTGGAAGTTTGCCATCTCTCCTGTTTACAATTTTCATCCTTTAAATTAGACAATTAACTTGGTGTCTATTTTCATGAGCAGTTAGTTTGAAAAAAATCAATGATTTTGATTTAGCTACAAAGTATAACTTGCCACAATGACACTGTAATTTTGTTGAAAGCTGCATAGTATAACTTTTGCCAAAATTATGGTAGTTCATCATGAATCATGATTCTGACAATCCAACCACAAATATAAATATGCACTTAAATATCAAATTCCTCGTACATATAATTTCATCAGGTTGTCCATCATTAATTTGAGAAATTCTACCACCGTAACTAGTTTTATATTCAATCTCCACACCGATTGTTTCGTCCCCGTGAGCTTAGCTCAATTGGTAGGGACATTGCATAATTTATGCAGGGGCTGGGATTCGAACCCCAGACACCCCACTTCTCCACATTTAAATGTGTGAGCTCCAGCCACTAGGCTACTAGACAAAAAAAAGAAGAAATAGGAGTGTTTCAAAACAATACCATTAATTCATTTGAACCAAAAACTAACTTTAACGGCCTGTCGTCAGAACCTAATGCCTAGATTTGAATTTGCATTTGACATTGGCAGAAACCAAAAAAATAAATTCTAGATATCCAATTAAGAACGGCTGGGCAGGTAAATAAAACAGTGTTTCAAAACAATCTTATAGTTGCATAAACAGAACAGATGGAGAAGGCAAGTAATTCATTCTTGTCACCTGATTCACCTATATTAGTATAAATAGAATTGCGATTTCTAAAACAAACACCAGATATAGGCAGCATATACACAAACAATTGGCTCTATGATTGAGGTCAACCAATTTAAATATTGAGCAAGTAAAATACTTCAGTTTTGTCACTCAAAATAAGTACTCCCTCAAGACTTGATTATAAGCAAAAGTAAACATGTTATGAAATTTCGTTAACTGCTATTGATTTTTTTGAACTCATTATCAAATAACTGCATTCTCAAGAATTTGTTCCATGAGAGTGAAAGAGTAATTTGAAAATATAAAATGTATATTAACTGAAGAGTATTTTAGAATTGACATAATTTAATAGTGAAAATAAATAAATTTACTTTTTAGCTTATTTAGTAGAGACCAATACCGAGTTAAAAAAAAATTGTGACCGTCAAATATGAAATATTTGACATCGAAGTGAGTACGAACAAAATTATGTATCTTTGAGATTTGAAAATGTGATTCTCATCGATAGACAAGAAGTGAGTAGAGGTACTTTATATATCCATTACTCATAAGAAAGTTAACAGGACATCTTTATATCATTAGTTCTTTTAAATTAACAAATACTAACTTTCACATCAAACTATTTCTGAGATGAGAGTCAAGGAACTACTACTCATGGCAATCTCACCTAATGACGAACTCTCTTGGTCAAGTATATGGAATTTCCTCAACTTAGGCTTTTCCTTTTTGGATTTAACAACCCATGACTCTGAAACTTTCTATTTCTACATCTTAAGTGATCAAGTTTGTACAATCAATTTCATTGTCCTATTGCCGAGTATGCCTTCAAGATCTAAACATGTAGGAAGCCAAGGCAACAATGTGAATGTTGGTGCACCAACCCAACCATACATGATCAGCAGTTGTTCAACAAGTGGTAAACCATTCCTCTTGATGGAAGCCTATTGTCATCCTAGTTGAAGGGTTGAACAATAGATACTTCTACTGTTTTACATGATGCCTGTCTCTGTTAATTACAGAATGCTTTTGGGTTTTAGGGTACAATAACTAACAGGAGTTGGCATGGAGAAAATGAAACACCAGCACGGTAATATCAAGCTTACCTCCAGGAATAATCTGCCACTCTAACTTGAATCATCCTCCACTTCAAGTTGCTTCCCAAATTTCCGCAACGCTAGTGAATATATAGTTTTTCTACTCACCGATGTTCTTTCAGCTACCAATTTAACAGCCTAAAAACATGTCAGCAGTCGAAATTAACAAATGCATTAAAATTGTTGAAATGTACAAAATCATTTACAACCAATTAATAAGCATGAGTCAATCAACCTAGAGATAACATATGCTATGTTTGCGTGTTTGGAGGAACAGGGAGGAGAGAGCTTTGAGGGGAAAGAGATGAGGAAAGGGGAAGGAAGAGCAGTCTCCCACCTCGCATGAGGAAAAGACTAAGATATGTGGGAACTCAAAAATGCATTTGGAAAAGACTTCGGAGAATTTGAATAAATTTCCATCTTGTCTCCCTCCCTTTATAATACTCTCAAAACAAAATAAAAATATTACCCATATATATTCTCCTCCACCTTCGCTCCAAAAACAACCTCCCAAACAAGATGAGGGATTCTCCTCCCATTGCTTACCCTCCTAACTCCCAAACAAAGCCTAAGATAAGCTTAAGCAAATTTCCAAGTTGATTAAAAGTCAATTTTGAGGCAAGAATGCAAGAGAAAAATTTAGATTCGCTGACTTTTGAAATTTGTTGAGAATGAAAATGGAAATTTTTTCATTGCAGAGGAAGATTTCTTTTACTAACATGAGCAGACAAAATCAACTAAATGGGAGAAAAGACGAGAACCATATTCACTTCAAAATGATTATTTGCTCATTATTTGATATTAACTTTCAAGGATCATTTTAGCAAAGTCGCACTAAACCACATGTTGAAATCCATATGCTTTTTTACTTTTAACTTGAACTACCTGAATCATTAACTATCATATCCATATTCCATAATTTGATTATATTTAACAAGTTTCTACAAGAACTAAAATTGAATGTGTCTATTGGGAAGCTATTACCGTGGAAAGACTCTCGCCGTTTTCAATAAATTCTCTTAGTTCATTCTCAAGCTCAATGTCTGATGGAGGTTCAACTTTAGAATTTGCATGCCCTTCAATCAATATGGTAAGTTCTCCCTTTGGCTGACGAATAGAAAATTCTTTGCTGGCTTCGCCAAAAGTACCGCGCCAAAACTACAGAATTGATGCGCATTGTGTCAGTTAAAAAAGTTCATATGAGAACAGTGATATCCTAGGGAACGTTATTAAAATAAGAACAAACAGGTCATTGGTGTTTTGACTTCTTATGTGCCCACACTGACTTATGACAAGAAATAATTTAAGTTTATCACAATAATGGTGATTAGTTATAGCCTTCAATTAAATAATTCATGAGTGATGTATATTCTTTGGGAACACTACTAACAAATTTCTGCAAACATAACCATTGCTTTTTGCAGGATAACAAAACTTCGTGTTGTATGCCAGAGAAGTTACAAACAGAAAGTCACAAATCTCCAGCTTCACCAATCTTGAGGTGAGGCATGTGCAGTAACAGTAGTTAAGGAATAAAAGAGAAAGTTGGTGCTATAAAGCTCCAATCATGGCATGATCCAAGAAAGAGCAAGAGAACTATTGCATATCTATTGTAAGCCGTACATTACTTAACAAGAGAACAATTTTGATTCACGACACAGCCCCATAACCTCCCAATCACGGAAAACAAATCAAGCAGTAACCCAAAAGTTTCCCTTCAACCAGAGTTAAGGAATCGTTAAATTTTTTAGCAGGACCTAAAACGAAATATATTTTTTTTCATGAGAAAAGCAATAATATGATGGTAAAGAAGGCTATAACAAGAGACAATTGCTATTATTAACTTGATTTAATTCATCCCATTAGTGTTGGCATATAAGGTGTTAAAAAACTAAGGACCTTTATTCCCACTAGTTAAATTAAAAGTACTAGTAGAATCAACATCAATCACCACAGAAATAAGATAATTAGCAATCTAATCATGCTTTAAGCTACCAAATATTGAAGTCAGAAGGTTGAATACAAAAATTACCTCTTCGTGAAACTTTGTCATTTCTCGAGCAATAACACATCTCCTGCAATATCATCAAAATGAAGAGTCAACCAATCTAGGACTTGCTACTACTTCCCTAACGAACATAGGTATCATTGATGCAACTTGTGGAGCACTAATAGTAATACATAAGATGAATACAATTCAAGGTGGGATTGAATGACAAATCAAACAAACAGTTTAAGGTCCACAATGTCAACAATTACTATTTCACAAAATAAGCAAATCAATCGATTGTCCAACTCAAAAATCATACTACTTATGTTCAGAAAACTAGGCATACAATTACGATTAAGGAAAAGTTTGGTACCTTGTATCTCCAAATATTGACGAACCCTCTTCAAGAAATTGAGAAAGCTTGTGAGGAGGAACGTAAAATATTTGTGTTGCCGTTTGCTCCGCTGAAGCCATGAGCCTTTTTCTTCTTGATCCAGAGTGTTTTGGAAGAAAACCGACTAGAAAAAATATATTGATGGGCAATTACTTTAGGTCCATAAATGCAAAAGTTTATTTATATTGTCAGCCCATATCATTCTGTCAGTTAATTACCAAATGTAAATTCGTCAGTGGATAAACCCGAGGCAGAAAGAGCCGATACCAATGCACATGGACCTGGGATTGGAACAACAGGAACATTTTCACTAACACATAATTTGGCCTGCATGAATACCACCACGCACAAGGTTATAAAACAAATAAAAGCGTTAATAAGAGTAAACAAGCACAGCAAAAGCAGTATACGTACCAACTCCATACCAGGATCACTGATACCAGGCGTTCCGGCGTCACTTATAAGTGCCACAATCTCACCTTGTTTCAACCTCCTGAGCACAAGTTGTTCCCTTTGTGATTCATTGAATTTGTGATAACTCATCTGAAGAAATAAAAACGAGTATTAGAATATGTAAAATGCAATCATGCAAAGCAAATTCCCGGAGTGTAAGGAAAAGGAAGATGCTTACAAGGGGTGTTTTGATATTGTAGTGATGAAGCAATTTCCCAGAGTGCCTCGTGTCTTCTGATAGTATAACATCAGCGGAGTTCAACACCCGGAGAGCCCTGAACAATGGTGTGAACCGAAATGAGTTAAGAGTTGTTTGAATTGACTTATTTGAACTTATTTTCAGTTTATTTTCATAAGCTCTATGTGATAGCTTATGAAAACTGCTTAAAACATTGTCCGTAAGTTGTTTTCAGTTTATTTTCACAAGTTCTTCAAGATAGCTTATGAAAACAGGAAATACCTTATGTGAAAACAATGTTAATTTATTTTATCTTTTACTATAGAGTAGCTTATGCATAAGTGCTTATCATGATAAGAGTTTGTGCTATAAGCTGCAAATAAGATATCGAAACAGGGCCTATAGCTTGTATGAAAGTAATTTGACTTAATTTAATTGTTTGTTATAGAAATAGCTTAAACAGCAACAAACACTTAATTAAGTTGGGTAGTTAAATATATCCAAAATGCATAATGAAAAATCCGTACCTGAAGGTGATGTCATCAAGATTTCCAATGGGTGTTCCAACGAGATAAAGACCGGGTTTGAGATGCTGCGAGCGAAGATTATCAGTTTCGTGTTCCTGCAAGTGAAGACTCAAAAACTCAGTGAAAGTTGAGGGAAAAGTAAAGCCTAGAAAATGGAAAGAAAATAAAAAATTACAGGTTTATTATCTGGATGAGTGAGATGGAGTTCGGAGGTGGAGCAGAAGGATAAAGGGGAAAAGGTAAGTTGCTTTGGAATGGAAGAAGAATACAATGGAAGTGGTGCGGCTGCGGATAATGTCATCCATGGTAATCGACGAACCAACATTTTCTCTCTTTACTATTCAAACGCGGATATTCATATTTTCATCTGTCTTTTGCTTTGGCTACAATTGCAATGATTTTGGAATAAATTGGCTACAATAATTATTATCTTTTAATAATCAAAACATAAACATTCAAATAAATACTCTCTCCTTCCCGTAATAGATCACCTGTTTGACATAAACAGAAGTGTCTGTCTCAACTCTAGTACATAAGGATATTATAATTACTCTTAAGTTGAAAATTGGATAAATTACACTCACCTACGATAATGTTTCTTTAAACAACACCCCAAGAGACTCTAATTATACTACATCTCTTATAATAGTGATATTCGAACAAACCATTTGATACAACTATTGTGACAATTTTTCCTTTTTCTTCTTTTTATTGATAAAAAATTAGAGAAATGTTAACTTGTATCCTAAGACACAAGATATGAAACCATAAATTGAAAGAAAAACTTTAAAATTGTGTATTCTTACATTTAAAAGCTTTAAATTTTATCTTTTTAACTTGTGTATTTATTGATTAATTATTTTTTTTAGTTTCTTAACTTATACCCTTAGGATAAAAGGTAGCATGTCCCAAAAAATAATAAAGAGAAAAAAGAAGAGAGAATATAAGTATATCATAATACGAAAGAAAGTTTTCAAAAATGGTTTTTACTTAAAACCTTCATTGTTATTTACAATGGAAACTTGTGGTATATGCATGTTGTCTTGGTAACTCCTCACATACGAAATGGTCCTCCATCTCTGTGGTAGATTGAGAAAGGGTCAGCTCCTAATATATTTCAAATGTCGTCCTTTTACCCTATAGCGAGAAGGGGGTCCTTATTGCTCACACTTTCACATCCCAGTATCCCCTCTTTTACATTTTTTCTTTCTTTCTAAAAAATCAATCTAGTTGAATAACATATATACTAGTTGGATAATTATAAATAAGTGATTTTAATATCTAGAGTAATGAATGTTGAAAAAAGAGGATATCCTTTCATCTTCTAGAATGGAATTTAGTTACGGTGTGGCTTTGGGACAAAAGGAAAGGTAGAGAAAATAGAGAAACTCTCTAATATTCTCAAAGAAAGTTGTTATTATTGAATTCTTCAATGCTTAAGTATGCCAAAACACTAGATGGTGAGCCTTATTTATACTATTCTAGGAAGGCTCTCCATGAAATTTTTTTGTTTCTACCCTAATTTTTGCCAAAAATTCCAAAACTACCCTACTTTTTTAAAAAATTTCAGAAATGCCCTACTTTTTCTGACTTTCTGGTACCGCTCCACTTGGAGTTGCGGGGTACCCTAAAAAATGACGAATTTTTGTCCTTATTATACCCCTCTCTTGGACTTGCGGGGTATTTTCCTATTTTTTTTTCGAAAATTTTAAATACCCCTCTACTTGGAGTTGTGGGGTACTTCCGTGTTTTTTTAAAAAAAAATTTTAAATACCCCTCTACTTGGACTTGCGGGGTATAATAAGGACAAAACTGCTGCATTGGTTTCCGTTTTTGCATGCATAATATATAAAAAAGTTAATTAAAATAATTTATTTTTAATAAACTAATAAAAGTTATATAACAAATAAAATTACCATAAAATCTACAATTATTATAAATGTCCTGCTGTCCCACACCCTCGTTTTCGACGATTTCTTCCACGATTTACTTGAGGGTCATGTTGGCCTTCGTCATTGTTATCTGTAGTTGATTGTATTTGACTACCATAATCCAACGACAACGACACACCGTGTTCCCTTGTTGGCCATCCCATATCCAGAATTTGTTCATTCGAGTTAAATGAAGTCGGAGAGAAGTGAGATAGTAGGTTTGTTGGTGTTGGTGGGTGGTTGTAGTTTTGGTTGGTGTACATTGGGTATTGTGGGTTGTTGTAGGGGGGGTAATTGGTGTTGGACGGTCTAGCTTGGTTTGGGTCATTATAGGAGAAGTAGTTGTTGTTGGACGTGCTAGCTTGGTTTGGGTCATTGTAACCAAAGTTTGGCATTGAACTTTGTTGGTAAGTTGACTGATAATGAGGCTTATATGCATTTCTCGGGGAGGTATATGGTGGTGGTTCGATGATATTTTGTTGGGGGGTGTCGAGAAATTCATACATTACAGAACCATGAATGTTTTGTGTTGTTTGTGGTTGGGATTGATGATCTTGTAGTTGAGAAAAAATGTCTTGAT
>Ga0228710_1003462_pt1 | contig 25119 bp, 22 predicted proteins | sample MedpolnodulmetaG_FD_177995 | JGI IMG/M metagenome (GOLD analysis project Ga0228710, IMG submission 177995) | Root nodule microbial communities from Medicago polymorpha collected in Santa Monica, California, United States - pink nodules | ecosystem: Host-associated > Plants > Roots > Nodule...
GTTTTTTTCCCCTAAAAAAAAAAAAAAAAAGATCATAATTCATTACAGAAAAGTTCACTTCCAAATCAATAAGCCAGATCCTAACGAATCACTGATTCTATGTTACATATTTCACGCAAATTAGCTAAATATAAGAGAATAAAGAAGCGATGAAGAAAAAGGAAAAAAAGCGATTGGCACCTGTGCCGCCATCGCCGACGATGACAAGCTTGAAGCTAGGGTAATCAACGGTTTGCTGATTGGGCAAAGCCTACAGAAGAAGAAAAACACGATGAATTGTTATTGTTACTGTTAATCGAACAAGAGGAAAGATTAGCGTGAAATCGGCGCAATGAGAATGAGAGGGAGCATACCATAGTGTGGTTCGAAAGAAGAAGAGCGTTGTGTTGTGTTGTGATGTGAGAAGTGAATAAACGAATTAGGGTTTTTATATTACAAGGGTTTCGAGTTTTGAAAGCGTGAAACTGACGCGGCTCTTCTGTCTTTCGGTCGAGTTTGCAATCTGTCTCTTCAATTGGGCTCCACACCTGTAGGTCAGCCCGTTCGCCCAAAAGCTTCTAGGTTTTTTTTTTCTTTTTTGATTAAATATGGATTTGATTCCCATTTCAACTTTTTGTTTTAATTCTTCTTTATATTTAAGTTTTTATAAAATTTTCAATCATTACTTTTGGTCTCTATTTTTAGTCAACTTTTATATTTTTTAATGAAATTGTGCATAAATTTGTACAATATTATAAAAACTTCACAAAAAAAATTAGAATTTTTTTTATATAACATAAATTAAATATGGATTTTTAACCGTCAAAAATATACAAATTCATATTTAATTCATGTTTTGTAAAAAAATTCTAACTTTTCTGGTAATAGATTCTTATAATATTCTAAATTTTTCTGTAAATTTTATATTCAAAAATATGAATTATAGGAAACAAAAACATATTTAACCTTTTATTTCATTTCGGGGGGGTGGTGGTGGTTTGGGTGGTGTATATTCTCGTGTCATACATCATTTGTCAAAATGTTATAATTCTGACGCTTTCATGTTTATGTTTTGCAAATTTATGGAGAATTAATTTAAATTTCATAATCTTAGATTTTTGCTCTCCCTATTAAGCTTAGATTCTGCTTTGCCTATTAAGTCTGCTATTTAATTTTTCAAGTGTTTTAATTAATTTATTTTTGATAGCAATAACAGATTAATTAAAAAAAATAATCATTCTTTTGTAAATGTATCTCGTTTGATAGCTCTATGAACATTGCATTGATGTGCATAGATCCAATTCGAATCCCAAATTTATCACTTTTTCACACGTGTGCGAATTTATTCATTAAACTATTTGATAAAAAAAATCATTTACTTAACTTTTTTAAGCACAACAAATTAATGCATTTTGATTATAATTGAGAGTCCGGAATAGTATTTTGTTAAAGGAAAATATTATATATCCCTAAAAAACTATTACAATAAAATCATGATGGTATTTAAATAACATTACCATTAACTTCTTTCCATTTTAGTCGCATGTGTATATTCAAATACAATGAAGATCTAAGGGTAGAAGATAACCCGTGATACTCTTTTGTTATATGTGATTATGTTTGACGAGAGCTTCCTCTTCCATAGTGACTCTCATCATAAATTGTGTGTTTATAAATTGAATTGTCACTTCAATATCATATGCAATATCTTAACCAAATATCGAGGAATTTTACTAAGGTTTTATTACTGCAAAATTATCTATGAATATCCAATATCCATTCTACATCTTAAAAGAGAATGAAATAGAGACAATGATGTGATAAAGATTACATGTTAGGAAAAAAGAAATAGAAATAAAACAAGGTGTTGAATGAATCTTGGAAAGCTAAGGTGGTACTGTGTACACGTACAATCATTTTATTTTTCTTTTTGGTAAAACATATAATCACTTTACTGTTTTTGATATCTCAACGGTGTGTGATGCCTACAAAGAATAGGAAGAATTGGGCAAGCATTACCGTCATAGGTGATTATCAAACGTCATAACTCACAGTCATGGTTGTGTGTGCAGATGTTTGTCATTTTTACACAAAGTAGGGCAAGAAAGTTAAGTTGAGTTGCGGGGCTAGAAAAAGGCAACGAGGTTTCGAGAAATGTACATGTCATACCACTCATCCAAACTGTATGCCCACAAAATTTTCTTTCGATCTCTTGTTTTCTATCATTTGATACACAAATCACCCATAAAATGCCACAGAAACTAAGCAAAAACATAGTATTTACTTGTTTTCTCCATTTTTTTTGCCATGGGTATGGAGAGACTTTCCTAGCTTTTGTTCACCTGGAGCAAGGGCTCTCAATCAAGATTGAAGTCAAACATATTGGACAGCTTTGTTAATGGTAAATAAGACGAACACTAGGATTACCTTGTGGAAACAAAGATGGTCAAAGTGGGTATCCAACACTGACAACTAATATTTGTTAATACATTGGAAAAATTAACAGGGCGTGAATCTTGTTAGCCGAAGCGAAGTTGCTAGGCTAAGAAGTCGCAGAAGTCTCAACCTGAGAATTGAGGAATATGGGAGAAGCCAATACATATTTATTGGGGAAACGACGCGCCCATGAAAAGCTTGGATAATGAAAAATGCCAGTTGTCCCGAAAAAGTGACTCACAACCTCACGACACAAACATGTAACTGTAACATGACCCTCTTTTATTTTATCCATCCATGTTTTCCACAAATTTGATTTATCTAACAATCGAAATCAATTCGTGAAATGTTCGGGACGTTTTTGTTCGCGAGATATAGCACTATTGTTCGATAAAAACCCTCTCAACTAGTAATTGTCATGGAAAAATCTTTTGGATGTTGATCGAACGCCATGGAAACAGTCAAAGAAGGTAATCAATCAAGACTATTAACAGGATAAGTTTCCTTCTGTATGACACTTCGACACACAATACATGCTCCCCTTAGTTCCATTCATGGATGATATATACTAGTACATAACCTTGAGCTGAAGAAGCTAGTAACAATCCGTTGGCTTTGGCAAAAAAAAATTTCCTTCTCTTTCTAATAAATATTACTGCAATGTGATTTTCAGATTCATCATTGTAGAATTTTAGAACTCTCGCAAACTACAAATTAATCCAGGACGCAATACATGTGCAACATCCTTCCAAATTTAGTTTGTTTTCCAAACGATTGTGTCTGGCTAAAAAAAAAAACTATTTTAATCCTAACCGAACACTAGCAATCGTACAACTGGTTTCTGTTGGGACACCTCATCTTTGACAAGAATGGCACACCAATGTTTAGACTTCTATGATTTGATCATTGAAGACCACAAGTGACAGCAACACAGCCTTGAAGGCCGATGAACTGAGTAGCACAAGTGACAGAGATGGTGGTTGATTGGTGTGTATAGCAGTAGAAGAATGAAGAAAGGCTGCAACTTAGGCATAAATTCAAATGAAATAGGGTTTTAATAAAAACTTTCTGCAGCTTAAGTCTGCATTACTTTTTTTAAATAAAATCTCGATAGTTCAATAAACACACTATATGCAAGATAATGGGAAGTGGAGACATTACTTCATTTTGTTTCGCTTTCAAAATTGTGAAAAAAATTTAAACGTCATGTAGTTTTGGCGTCTAAGGCATCATCCTAATGCATTTGCCATTTCGTTTCACCAAAACTAGCCGATTAACAGCGTCGAGTAATACAATAAAAACATTTTTTGTATCCAGATATAAAACTTCTAAAACTAAACATCACATCACTTTAATATAAATCTAAGAAAATAAGAATTGTATATGAAACCAAAAGCATGGATGGTAGTATTTTTTAAGACGCAAAACATGTTAAAAAAAAAAAGGACTGTGATACTAGAATTAATGCCCACAGCAACAACAATACGATTTTCAGTTCAACTAAAATATTCCATACTGGCTGAATTCAGATCCTCAAATCCACATCCAAAAATGTGAATAATACAACCTCCAAAACACACAGTAAGCATACACTCAAGATGATGGTGGGTTCGCACAAATTCTACTCAAATGCATCGTCATCATCATCAGGAAGTGGTTGGTTAGCAGCTTGTTGAAGCTCATTCTCATGTCTGCAAAAGCACCAAATACATAAGAAATTCAAAATATATTCCAATTCAATTACTACCTTTAGACCATTGCAATCAAAAAGGAAAAGAAAAAGAAAAAGAAAAAGAAAAAAAACTAAATGGATTTTATGGTCTTTCAGTATACTGGTACATATTCCTAAGAGATCATACAAATAAATGGAAAGGGAAAAACTAGATAAGGAAAGGAATGGACACTGGACAGGGATCATGAAAACAAAATTATCTCCCAATGTTTGATTCTGTATTTTTTATAAATATCATTCGCACAACCCTCTCTTTCCATCACCATCACATAAGAATCTAACAATCTGAATAGCTTATTTGAACAGAAAAACAATTCCCCCACCGCCTAAAGGTATTTTCAATTACTTCTCATAAACTCCTCAAATAGATTATAGAAGGTTTAAACAGAGCATGTGCAGCATTCAAACCCATAAGCTCTTTGACCATAAAAACAGTTTATACATTAGCTCAAGTATGATAAAGAGTTTTTTGACTAACACTAACAAAATGATTTACTACCCCCATACCCAATGATGGGTGTGACTATGATTTTAGAAGACCATTTGAAACTACAACTGTTTTGCAATGGTACAATACACATTTTTATCATGAGAATACTGAATGATTGTTGGATAAACAACTAAACAAGTTGATGACAGAAAACTTACTGTTGTTGTGCAACCAAATCGATTTGAACTTCTGGCGGAGCCAGTGCAGGAGATTCTACAAAGTGCAAGTTAGGATCGCTGCAAATTGACAGGAGTTAGAAATAATTAGTTGAAATGTATACTAGAGTTCAATGTGTTCTTCCTGTCTATGTAGAAACTAGAAAGTGAAGACCTACCCTGCAAGTTTCCTGGCTAGGTACAGGAAAGGCTTCTCAAAGTTATAGTTGCTCTTGGCTGAAATCTCATAGTACTGCAAATTCTTTTTTCTATGGAAGGTAACCTGCTTTGCCTTTACTTGTCTGTTCTTCACATCAACCTTGTTGCCGCAAAGGACAATTGGAATGTTTTCACAAACCCTGAAAACAATTGAGCCAAAAAAAAATAAAACAAAACAGTAAGATAAACAACTTGGTGGTGAATATTCTGTCTTTAACAACAAAACAATTAAAAAGGTTTGAAGGAGTTGATTTACATACCGGCAAAGGTCACGGTGCCAGGTAGGGACATTCTTGTAAGTCAGTCGGGCAGTAACATCAAACATTATAATCGCACACTGCCCATGGATACTGCAAATTAAGACCAGAATGTTAAACACAAATAGAAAGGGATCAACGTAGACACACACACACACACAAAAGTGAAGGGAACTTGTATCATTGCAGACTAAAAGCCTTACACAAACTGTTCTATACTGAAAAATAACTTTACATTTCATTACATTCTTCGATGCTAGAACTCTCAGATGCCTAAATAACTCATCCCCACCTAAAGACTACAAAAAGAACATGCAAAACTACAGTACTCTGTTCTGATTAATCCTAGGGCATCAACGCCAAGGAACAATTTGATTCAACATTGCCACATACGATGAAAGAACTAAAATCACAGGTTTCAGATCGCAATGACGGCTGACAACCCAAAACATGCACACAAGAACAAAATATGTATGTGTAAAAGCTCACAGCATGCTAGCAAATGTCAACAAAAACTTAAATGATAAAAGAACTATAATCACATGTTTCAGATCACAGTGAACACTGACGACCAAAAACATGTATACGAGTACAAGCTCATGGCATGCAAGCAGGTGTTAGCAAAAACTTATTATAAGAATAAAATACACAATTGACTTTTCAGCATTAGATACTGAAGATGATCATGCATGTTAGGTATAAATAAATGTTGCTCGTGACAAATAAATTTCATTAAGAAAAAAGTATAGATCACACAAACTTTAGACCACAATAAACAGGAGCAAGCTAACTATATTCAAACAAATGAAGACACCACTAAAAGGTATAGAGATTAAAAACAGCACACAAAAGCGAGAAACAGCCACACAACCTACAGTTATTGACATGCAACAAAATCTACAATATTTATTTAACCAAACACCCATGCAGTGCAGATGCACAGTGCAAATTCATCAGCAAAACAATATGACAGAGAAACTCGGTCACGAATGCAAGCTATCATATCATACATTAAACAGGTTACTAAAAAACTTGAGAGCACAATACATTCCAATGAAACGAGGAGGAAACTTACTAGTATCCATCTCTGAGACCACCAAACTTCTCTTGTCCAGCAGTATCCCAGCAGTAGAAGCGAATCTTTCCACAGTTTGTGAAGAAATCCAATGGATGCACTTCCACACCAATAGTAGCTGTTTAAAATCCAATCAAATCAACTAATTAATCACTTACACGCTTATTAATTAAGAAAAACATGTATAATCACTTAATTGTGCGTATATAACCCTAAATTAAAAAGGAATCTTACGTTCATATTTCTTCTCAAACTCTCCAGTAAGATGCCTCTTCACGAATGTTGTTTTTCCTGCAAATCATCGTTATTCATTACAACAATGTTAATTTCCAAATCAATAAGCCAGATCCTAGCGAATCAGTGTTTTATGTGACAAAATTTCACGAAAATTAACTAAAAAATTGAAAAGGAAAAGCGATTGGCACCTGTGCCACCATCGCCGACGATGACAAGCTTGAAGCTAGGGTAATCAACGGTTTGCTGATTGGGCAAAGCCTACAGAACAAAGAAATAATCAATTACAATCGAATTCAGAAATCAAGGTGAAAAGGAACGTTAAATACGGTGAAGAAAAACGTACCATGGAATGAAGTGGTTTGGTTTGGTTTGGTTTCGTCGCGTTGAGGAGAGAAAAATGAGCACTTGGAGGAAAAACTATGAGATAGTGAGCGAGGGTTTATATATTTCAAGGGTTTTCGAATTTCAGTCAGGCTTCTTCTAGCGTCATTTTGACGCAGCTTTCTCCACCCTTCGATTAAATCCTACGCGTTCAATCGCAAGGCCAGATCACACACAATAAAAATCTTATGTGTTTCCACCCAAACCTTTTTTTTCTTTTCAAGGTTAATTGTAATCCAATAATTTGAACGGAATTTGATTTTAGTTTTGCTAAAATATCTCATTTTAAAAACAACTATGTAACTTGATATTTTTCTATTTTAGTTTCTCGATCAATTTGACCTTCCAAAATGTTTACATGATGCATATACGTGAATGTGACTTCCTTAATAAAAAGATAGGAACTAAATTCAAAACGCGAACATGACTTCCTCAATAATCTATGGTTAATATTAACGTATGATGAGTCTGCGTATGATTTTATTTTTCCTACAAAAGTAAACTATATTCATTCATTCAAACAATGTTACACTTCCTATAAAAATACACTAAAAAAGGAAAGAAAAATGCTAGTTGTCCCAAAAAAATACTCACCAACGTCACGACACAAACATGCAACCGCACGCAACATGACCCTTTATATTTTATCCATCCATGTTTTCTACAATACAGAGAATTTATTTCACTCACCATAGAAGCTACTATTTGTAGCTTAATATAGAATCAATTTTAGCTATCAAAATTAATTTGCAAAAAAATAATCAAACACAATTTTTATGGAGTAAAATTGCTCGTGCCCAACTAAACATAGACGTAATAGAGAGAAAGTGAGACGGGTCTGAGGCAGTTATAGAGACACATGCATATTTTTCCCCCATATATTTTGGTTACATGAATGATCGATTTTTTCAAAAAAGAAAAAGAAAAAGAATGATCCATTAAATCATCATTACAAATCAATCAACGATTAATTTTGTGGAGCTTCATTGATTAATGTCAAGGAGAAGAAGCAATCAACATTTAACACCATACAATACGACACAAATTCAATCTCCAGAGAATTAATAAAGAAGCTAGCGTTGCATGGTGATTAATCAAATAATGATTGAACAAACTTAGCGAGCTTCATAAAAACCGTAGATGTACAACTGTGACATTAAGAAATTTCATTGTAACATTGTTACTAATCTATACGGTGTGCAAAAATGATGTATGAAAGCTACAACGACGATGATGCCTTAGATCATGAGAGAAATATGAACATGATGGAAAATCATAATGGAGATGGAGTTCTCCCGGAACACGATGATGGCAGCATGTACAGCCTCACCGGCGGAGCTCCACTTCCGCCTCTAGGCGATTTCGGAGCCAGAAGAACCAAACTCCGTAAAAGAACCATCTCCCCCAATGACCGTCGCTACAGGTATGCTTCGTTATTAATTTTTGTTATATAATTCTTATATCTGCGTGAAACCGTATAAACCAATCATTTTGTTATTAATTAGTAAGTTAATTTCTTGTTTTTTGGCATGCAGATGGTGGCAGATGTTTTTGGTGGTGTTAGTGTTCTACACTGCATGGGTATCACCATTTGAATTCGGGTTCTTGAAAGAACCTTTGAGACCTCTTTCAGTTACTGATAATGTAGTGAATATAATATTTTTCTTTGATATTTGGTTAACCTTCTTTGTTGCTTACTATGACAAAACTACGTATTTGCTTGTGGATAGGCATGGGCCTATTGCAAGGAGATATCTAAAAACATGGTTTCTATTTGATCTCGTTTCCACTATTCCTTATGAACTCACCGACAGATTATTTCCTACTCTCGATACTTATGGCTACTTCGGTATGCTTCGCCTTTGGCGTCTCCGCAGGGTCAGTGCCATGTTTGCAAGGTCAGTGCCATTAGTTATCAGGGAAAAAGGACTTTGATGATCTAAACTTCGACAAGGAGATAAATAAAGTCTGACTGAGGATTGTTTCAGTCATAAATCAAATGTTGCTCAAAAGAATTAATTTTAAGTGAAACATACTAGTTAACCGAATAATTTGCAATTTGTAGCATTTTTTTTTTTTGTTAACATGATAATAACTCCTCTTCATCGATATCTCAATATTCAGATTAGAAAAGGATAGACATTATAACTACTTCTGGTTGCGGTGTTCAAAGCTTATTTGTGTGAGTATTTACTATTACAACAGTTACTCGTTAATTGCATACTTAATTTCCTCGTGGAGCTGAATGAGTTTATAACAAGCATTGTCTTGTGTTTAAACTGTAGGTTTCTCTATTTGTAGTACATTTTGGAGCCTGCATTTTCTACTTTCTTGCCGACCATTATGCTAAAGACCTAAGCACAACGTGGCTTGGGCTTGTTCCTGACACGGTTGACAAGAATACGATGTCTCTCTACGTAACATCAGTATACTGGTCCATTATCACTGTTTCATCAGTTGGTTATGGTGATCTGCATCCTGTAAATACAAGGGAGATGATATTTGACATTTTCTATGTACTCTTTAATCAGGGACTTATTGCATACATCATTGGAAACATGACAAATTTAGCTGTTCATGTCACAAGCAGAACTAGGCAATATGTGAGTACAATCTTTTTTAAACCTTCCTAACTTTATCTTTGCAGGAACTCCTACTTTGTATTACAGGTCTGAGAAAACTATGCACTTAATTGCGGTGATAAGTTCTATATTTGGTATTTCATTTCTTTCTATGATGTTAAATAATATTTGGATATTTTCTTTTTGGATTTGTGATATATCAGAGGGACACAATACAAGCTGCCACAAATTTTGCCCGCCGGAATAAGATACCTATCCACTTGGAAGAACAGATGCTTTCTCATTTGTTCATGAAGTACCGAACCGATTTGGAAGGAGTGCAGCAACAAGAGATTATTGATTCCCTTCCAAAAGCTATTCGATCTAGTATCTCATACTACTTATTCTATTCAATGATGGACAACGTATACTTGTTTCAGGGAGTGTCAAAAGACCTAATTTTTCAATTGGTAATATTTTCTTTTTGGTTATCCTTTGATTTGGTTTGACAAAAACTGAGATCGTATGCGATAAAACTTTGGTATGTGATCAGTGAGCATCTTTTGGTATTTGGTAATCAATAAGTTTCACGAGAGAGCAAAAAGAAAATAAAAATGAGACAGACTCTTTCTTCACATGTTTATTTTGTTGTAGATCTGCTTATTGTCAGTTCTTGTCTATTAGATTATGAACAGATTGTTTAATGTGCATACATATTGAAATTTGAAGGTCACGGAGATGAAGGCGGAGTATTTTCCTCCAAAGGAGGATGTGATTTTGGATAATGAAGCACCAACAGACTTTTATATTTTTGTCACCGGTGCCGCGGTAAGAAACTATACCTCATTGATCTTTTACTTCATTTTATTTTTTGATAAGATATGTTTCCAATTAAAGTTGTTTTATACATTATTCATGACTGCAGTGTCTTGTTGATTGACTGCTTTTATAAAAAAAAATACTTTCAATTTAGTTAAGTTAAGCAGTTTCCATCACACTGATGTAGACTTCACCAACATCAAACTCCACTTCTGAATGTCCTTTCCTCAAGCACTCATGGAAATAGAAATATTAAAAACATTGTTAATGGGATATGACTATTAGTTTTTGAAACAATATTTTGAAATTAGCTTATGCATTTCAATTTTTCAGAAGTTCTACTATTTGACTTTTCTTAAGTAATGAATTCTCCCGGTGCCAATTTTGGTGGGCTAGTTTGGCTTCTAAAAACTTTTCTTAAGTGATGTGGCAAATTAATTTGAGTTTCAAGAATGAAAAAAATAATTGTTAGGAGAGTTTTACCCCATCCATTGACTTGAGTTAGTCATAATTCGACGTGAAGTTAAAGATATATGTAGTTTAAAAATCTGCATTTTATTGTGGTTGTGATTAACTTTCCTTTGAACGTATATACAATTTGTATTTCTCAAATGTCTTTATCTATAATATAGGTGGAAAATGCAAACTGAACCTTCCTTTTCTTTTGAGTAACAGGAACTTATCAAACGGGTGAATGGAGTAGAAGAGGTAAGTCTAATAACTTAAACATGAAAGAATTTTGTTTTGGGACAGAATGAACTTGTTCTTCATACATGTGATTTCCAAATATATACAGGAGTACTGGAATAAACATGCTGAAAATTTGCTAACAGATTCCTAAGATTATGCTAAATTGTTCCTATGATTAACAAAACAAGTGTTTTACAATTGCAGGTCGTTGGTAAGGTACATGCAAGAGATCTTGTTGGTGAAGTAGGAGTTCTATGTTACAGGCCGCAGCCGTATACAGTCCGGACTAAACGATTGAGCCAAATTTTGCGCTTGAGTCGTGCTACATTTCTAAATATTCTTCATTCAAATGCTGGAGATGGGGCAATAATCATGAACAACTTTCTAAATGTATATAGTTTTTTTGTGCAATTATAAATGTTTTCTTCTAAAAATGATTTTAATACCTGGACATGTTTTACTGTTTTAGTTTCAAATAATGTTGTATTCACATAATCTTCTCACATTTCCCTATTCTTACATTTGATGAAGACCTAAGATACTAGATCTCAACTTCATTGCCATTTGTTAATACTTTTGAACACTTTTTTTTTCTTTCTTTCTGACTATCCTTGCATGTTTTCATATATTAATGACAAGAAAACACTGGATAATGTATTTTCTACAAAATAACATAATGTTTATGATGATCCTCTTGGTGAGTTTTACTGTTTTAAGACTAAAATTAAATCTCTCCGCTATTGTTTTCTTTAGGAATCAAAATTGTATCACTGTCATTAGCATTATAATTCAAATTAGGATATAAAAACACTGTTTTTCAGATAAAAACAAACTACATATTTACTCAAGGAAGAGTTGTGTCTAATGATTATAAAGTATATACTACGTCGTGATATGTTCCGTACTTTGTTGCAGCATTTGCAAACTTCCGAGATTCCAGGGTTGGATGCTATTTTGGTAGAAACAGAGGCCATGTTGGCTCGTGGTAAAACGGATCTACCTATCAGCACATGCTTTGCAGCAAGCAGAAGTGATAAACAACTGCTACAACGGTTGCTGAAGAAGGGCTCAGATCCAAATGAAACAGACAGGAATGGAAGAACAGCACTGGTTTGTAGATTTTCTTTTCTTGCATGAACAAATACACAAACGTACATAACCATATATGTTTAGATTCATTAGACACAATACTAGACGCTTACAACTTTATTTTCTAATGTTACAGCATATCGCAGCTTCTAATGGTAATGAGAGTTTTGTAACTCTGCTTCTACAGTCTGGTGCTGATCCAAATACCAAAGGTACTCTTCAGTCCTACTCCTACAATGACTTAATGCAGTTTGACAATACTATTCAAAAATAAAAACAAGTGCTGATCATAAGTCATAACATAGAGCATGAGATCGAGAGGTTATTGCGTTGTATGCATTTAGAAACAGCTCTTTCTATATCTAAAATATATATTTATATATGATGTTATAGAATTTCCATAACATAGCCTCATCTATTTTATTTGAACGGCTAAAACCATTTTTTTTGTTCAAACCATGTTACAGTCCTAAATAAATTATTCCAATTTTATCAAACTTAGCCCTCAGAATGCAATGAATTTAATTGTGATGCTTTTGTTCATACAGATTTGGATGGAAATATCCCACTATGGGAAGCAATGATTGGTGGACATAAATCTGTCAAGAAAATACTCATAGACAAGGGTGCAGACATATTTTGTGCTGATGCAGGGCATCTAGCATGCTCTGCAGTTGATAAAAATAGCATTGAATTGCTTAAGGAACTCAAAGAACTCGGTGTGGATGTGACAAAACCCGAAATGAGCGGAATCACTGCCCTGCATAAAGCAGTAAGTGACGGAAATGTAGAGATGGTAAAGTTCCTTTTGGACCTAGGAGCTGAAGTTGATATGCAAGATGGTTATGGCTGGACTCCAAGGGCTTTGGCAGAACAACAAGGCCACGGCGAAATTAAAAATATATTCCAAAACATTAAAGAAAACAAACAAATAGCACCTGTTAGTCCAATACCAGAAGATGGTATGCCTAATGTGTCGTCCATCGGAAGGTTTCAAAGTGCACCCGTTATGCCTGATGCTCGTGGGTCCCTAGATAACATGCTACAACCACCTAATCAAGAAGAGTTGCCGTGGCTAGATAGTCATCGGAGGCGAAGGGCCAACACCTTTCATAATTCAATTTTCGGGATGATATCTGCTGCCAATTACAGTAAGTAGTATATCACTTACATCATTCATCTTGAGTTGAGAAATACGAAGAAAAAAAATCCTTATTTATTTTTCTTTGGTTATCCGGTTAACCAGTTGATTTTTGATTTTAACTAAGCAGATAAAAAAGATCTTGGGGTATCTGAAAGCAGAATCACTGATACTGCGAACATGAATGGAATGGTAGCTAGAGTGACACTTATTTGTCCAGAAAAAGGTGAACATGCTGTAAAGCTTGCTTTTCTGCCCAATTCCCTTGAAGAACTGCTAGACATTGGTGCCAAAAAGTTTGATTTCTCACCCACCAAAATTTTGACCAAAGAAGGAGCTGAAATTGACGATATAGATCTTATAAGAGATGGTGATCATCTTATTATTGCAAGTGACTGAAGAGGTGAAGGGAAACAATAATTGATTCTCAAACTTTTCTTTGTCATGTGTATCCATATTTTTGTGCGGTCTTAACTTTTTTTCCACGTTCTTAGTTTCCTATTAGTTTGGAACATACTTGTAAAATGACATAGATAAGATAAGATTAGTCATTAGAGGAAAAGTAGAAAAACAATAAAAACAAACAGAACTCTTGTATAAAACAAAGATCTCTTGTATTTCCGATTTTATTATTCTGTAGCTGTATAAAGTTTGATCATTCATTCAAAAAAGATTTTCCAATCAGCGACGCATGACCATTACTTGATTGTTCTTCACACTTATTGTAAAACATTTTCCATTTTTATTTTCAAAAAAATTATGTTAATTATATTTGCTAGCAAAAAAGATAATAATTGTTTGCATTTTTTGTAAACAATGAAAATGACAAATATTTTTCATTATTTCTAGAATTGTATTACCCTCGGCTAACATTTCATCTTCTATCTATTGCAATGGCTCACTTCAAGAGTCTCGCATGTTCCTAGAACTAAGTTAAAATGAACATATTTGAAAAGAAAAATAAAAAATAAAAAAGGGGACCTAAATGTTTTAAGCTTATGCCATGATTATGAGTTCTACATTGAAAAAAAATGATACATTGATGTAAGGACAGAGACTTAAAACACCAGAATCAAAATAAAAATGATTTTCTTATAAAATATAAACTAGCTAGTATGATGGAACAAATAGTAAATTGGGTTCCCTAAAAAAAAATAGTAAATTGGGTAGCTTGATGACACAAGTTTATAACCTAAGTGGAGCCATTGTACTAGAAGGTCTTTGATGTGTGTAGAAAAAATGGTAAATGGGTACATAACCTTTTACATAAGCAGATTCCTCATAGGTTATGTGTAACAAAAAAAAATAAAAATATTCCACACAAGTTATTAAGCAGCAGCAACAACAACAAACGACTTAATACTATATGTTGTATTTGAATCCTTTGAATATTATTTGAATTCAATCCTTGATCAAAATCATTCTTAATCTTACTTCACTTATTTTCGTGTCAAACTTTAGATTACCATGACTCTTTTTCTTTTAAAATCCACATAGATGAGGTTTATATTAGATATAGGTTCTAACACGCATGGCATCGGTTTGTGAATGCTCGGTTCTATTTGTATCAACTTCTAACTTTATGGTGATTATCCTCTCAAAAAACTTGATTGGTATTATGGTATTTTGCCAACAGAAGAAAAATTCTTAACAAAAAAATTTGAAGAATAATAGTATGCTTCATTTCTCTCATTCCTTGCTCCCCCCGTCTTTTTTTTTCCTTGTCCTTTCACTCTCGTACCATCTTTTTCCCCCAACCTAACTCTTTTATTTTGTGAACTTCATAGCCAACTGAGGAAGGAAATGACCATTGATCTAAATATTTCAGTGTAATTTTCCTACTAATATATTTGAAACCCATTTCAAAGTTCAAATGAATTTTTCCATTTCTTTGTTCCTTTTTGCTATTATTCTCTTTCACCAATTGAATCCTTTCTTGTTCCAAAGAAGATCATCTTCAAGCTTAACTGATTACAAAAGAATCGTGAGAGCAGTCCTCTTCAGAGGATCATACAATTAAATCAAAACCTTTTCTGCATCCTAAAAAATTGTAATATTCAGACAGCACCTCCAGGTCAAATCTGCCCAAGTACAAAATACAAGCATAATCAATACAAACTATGTATTGTAAATTGAAATGAATCTTAAAACTTAAGAGGGATTACACAAGTAACTTACTTAATTGTGTCTGTCTTCATTGAAGCTGTTACTGTGGTTTCGATCATTGAAGCTGTTACTGTTGTTTCGATCATTAAAGCTGTTGCTGCGGTTTCGATCATTGAAGCTTACAGTTCTAAGTTTCAACTCTCCCCTGTTGGTTGTCATCTCATCCAATATCTCTGCATCATAGTAATCTTCAGAGCTTCCATCAGTATCACTATCACGTGGCTCCCTATCCTGATCAACCAAATTCAAATCCTAAGTTGGAAAGCTTGGAGTATACAACTTAACAAAAAGAAAGAATAAATGCTTAAATATATTTTTGGTCTCTGTCTCTCTCTCACTGTAACATACTCATAACAAGAAATGAATACTCATAATAATTCATACCCTGATTGACATACTACGTACTGCACATGGAGCGCCGATAATTTCCTCATACTCAGAAGCATCAAGTTCCTGAAGATGGTTAGGCTCGAATATCTTTGGAAGGAGGCGTTCTCTTAGAATTATGAGAAGGAAGAATGGTAGCGGAAACAATATTCCACCTATCGGTATCCATGTGACCCCGAAACAGAACAGAAAATATGCCAACTGTAAGGCTGTAAATCCAGCTATGGTCTTGAATGGTACTGTCTCCACAAATGAGGCATGTGTATCTTGCAATATTCTGCCCAAAACATACAAGACAATGACAACAATTAGTACAACACTAGCTTCTACATTGAAAAAAAAGTTTATGCACAAGGTTACTCAATTACTTGTAACGCCGGCTTGGGGTGACGAAGAGGAGCAATATCCTTTCCCAGAACTGATTCCCCGGAAGACTATCAATTGCCATGTAAGCAAAATATCCCCATAAAACGGAGGTTGGTATCCTTTTGATAACGGAGATGCCTATTATCGATAAACCAATCAGGAGGGACTGCAATAAGTTGGTCATTCTTTGTTCATTAACTCGGACTGGTAAATAAGTATCTATGTATTTCTCAGGATCAAAAGGTTCCATTGCACAACCCTTGGTATCAGATTTCATTACAGCTTCTTTCAAAGTCTCCAATTCTTTAACCTGTTATAATTTAAAAACCAACACTATATGTATTAGTATCAGTCTTGAACAAGTCTCGTGTCTGCATGCGCAAACACACAAACAAAGCTGTCAACCTAACAATACATACGGTAGGGGCTGTATCCATTTCAATGAACACAGCTTGCATTTTTCCATATAATTCAGAGCTGGTACTCTGTTGTTCCATGCATTCCTTGGCGCTTTTCACAACCCTCTTTCGGATCAGCTGCAAATCAATGGCGCAACACAAGGATCTAAGTTGAGTTTAAATTTGAGAAGAAATTAAGAACCAGGAGCCTTGATGCAAAATATATCGATGCTTACCTGCCTCCTAAGAACTGCCAAACTCTTTGTATGCATGGGAGACTGTGGAAGGACTCCATTTGAAGGAGGAAGGCCAAGGAGACCACAAATCAGAGTCTAAAGACTCACCATAGAGATAATTATGTCAGTCAACTTTATCATCAACATAGAATAACATAAATCCAAATTCTAGGAAGAAAACAAAATAACACACCATTATTCCAAGTAGGAAAACATCATAATGGTAGGCAGATGGCTTTTGAAGGTTGAATTCTTTCTGTTGTGCCATCTGAGAGGCCACGCTATGATCGAAAAAGTATAAACCTGCTATCATCAAAGCTGGAATAATTGCCCCAAATATATAAACCACGGGTACCTTCCACATATCCTGCAGTTTGTAGAAGCTGTTAGACTTGTATGGATATTAGGATTTGTGAGAAAGATAAAATGATCACAACTAATAGTTCACAATGTTGAACATTAACACATGTCATACATCGGACACACCTTGAATATTAAGTGTTGGTGCTATACAAACATACATTACATGGACATGCTGAGTCAACTATGTATCAAAAGAAAGCATTTTGGATTGAAAATTTCTAATGAAGTATAATAACATACAGCACCTTCACTACTGTCCAGTGATAAAGAGATGCAGGTTCCCAGGGAAGTGGACAAAACAACCTTCTAGGAACACCATTTGGAATGTCGTCAGGCATTATATAAGATACTGCAGTCCACAACACTACCATCACTGGAACACCATAATCTGCAATAAAGCCTCGTAGCCTCCCTGAATTGAAATGCAAGAATAAAGATCATTGGAGTGATAAGGCAAATCAAGTGTAAACGACACACACACAAAAAAAAAAAAAAACACATTTGCTTAAGGTCTAATGTGGTATTAGATTTTCGGAATCATTTACTTGTTCCGTATTGCCATGATCTTGCTTTTCTGCTTTTAACTGCAGTGACAATTAGCCCAAAAGAGAAAATGACTGCAAGTAATCCATTGGTATACCGCCATTGGAGTTGCAATTCCTCCGACGAAGGATTTTCAACCTTGGGAGTGCTGAACTCGCCTACCAGTCCCTGTGGTTCAGACAATTTTTGTTAAGTTGATTGCCAATAAAATACACAATCTATTTTATTTTTTCTAGAAAGAGGAAACAATCAACAACACCTTTATAGCCTCTTGAAAGAAAAGAACAGTGATTAGCATGCCAAATAACTCCCCTGCAATTCTTGTAAATCTAGTGATAATATTGCAAGCATTGAAAATTGCAAGCAAAATTAACATAAATGACGTCCAAACACAAACCCTGCAACAACAAATAGTTCGATACATATTGTGATTAAAATGTAAAAACCCTTAAACAGAAATTTACACAATGCTGAAATAAAATAACTTACCAACCAGCCCAAGCTAGAAAGAGCTTGGTACCCAATTGAGGTGTATTTTTGCAGAAAGTGTAGAGATAAGTGTACATAATAACAGTTGGTTCTGCAACTCCTAAAATCAACAAAGGTTGGCCACCTATAATTGAGTGAATAATTCCACAAATGGCAGTAGATGCCAATGTTTCTACAGTGCTCAAGCTTCCATCTGTATCTCTACTAAGTTGTTCTCCGAAAGCAATAACCGGTAGAGCGGATGCAAAGAATATGTAGAAAGTTGGAGCCAATATGCTGTCATTTTTATTAATCAAATCAGAAATGAGAAATGTTGCTAATGAACACAACACACAACAAAAATGAATGAATTAAATTACCTAACGCCGGAACAGATTGCGCAGACCCAGTCTTGTTTATAGCATTTAACTCTTCCTTTGACATCTTGAATGATTCCCTCAAATGGTGCTCCCATGTTAATTTCCTCTCACAGCTGAAGGAGGAAATTGTATATAAATTTAATTTGAGAAATGCGTTTGCATTTGAAGAATAAGAATTAATCTCAGAAAATGTAATGTGTAAAGAGAGGAACTAATATTAATATAGTGACAATGAAGTGGATTTGCATGTATAGGAGGAGGAACTAAGAAGAAAAGAAATAATGAATGAAAACGCGTTGAATGAGAATTGACAGAAAAAAGGTAAAAAAATTATTAATCATAAAAGGACAAGATTGACACTTTAAAACAGTTGGATGCACGTGATCTTCAAATTGCAATCTAGGAAAATGAGAGACACAGATCATATTAATTAAAAATGCAAAAAGGGTGCTCTGCTCACATTTAAAAGGAGACGGAAATGCACCAATGTTGAAGGGGCCAGAATCAAAGCATGATATCTTTATAATAGAGAAGAAATGAAAAAATTAATGTTATTGTAATAGAAAGTAAAAATGAGAGGGGTGACGTACATACGTTACACCAGAACGATGGGACCACACAGACGGACCCCCGCGGGAGAGAGGAGAAGGAGGGTCCCCGGAGAATGACGGAGGGGATCTTCTCTCTCTAGAAGATGTCGGTGAGTTTTGAGAGAGGGCAGGGTTTAGGTTTCGAAGGGTGCCAATAGGTTGCATGCAAAGATTAGAAAATGAATATCCGAGATTTGTGGGGTCCAGTTCTAAACTTAGGATATCTGTTTCATTTTCCTACTCTATTAACTCTTGGTTGAGGCTAATGATATATGTGTGGCTAAGGCCCTCAATTCTCAAGACGTTAATAAATTTTAAGACCGAGTAAAGAAAAGAAAAAGTCCCGCAATGATGATGAATTGAAGGGAAAAAAAGTTAACGAATCATGTTGCTCGGCTAGAAACCATGGCGGCAATGATGTCTGATGGTGGTAGTGTATTTGCATGCACTCCAATACTCAAATTAATACAATGAACGAGGTACCTGAGAGATTGAGAATGGATCACATTTTGTGTGGTGATAATGTTAGACTCCTAAAAATGTATCTCATTGTGTTATGAAGGAGGACTCATGAGGGTAATGAGGTGGAGGTGATATTGAACTTGGGTAAGCCTAAAAGTTCACTCCAAAACATTACCCTGGTATAGGGATGAGAATAGGTTAGGTTGAGTTAGGCTTTATAAGACATAAGTCTGATGTGCCATATTTTTTTAAAGCCTAAGCCTGATTTGCGGCCTGTCATATGCTTACTTTTTAGACATAAGTCTGACCTTCTGAAAGTCTGATACGGCCTGCTAGACTGTTTAAAAGTTTATATCTTATGATCATCTTTAAATAAGCAATGTGATCTAAGTTTAAATGGACTAGTGAATTAATAGTTCAATTAGATTAAAGTCTCTTTTGATAATCATCACGAGGTTTTAGAGAATTCGACTATATATTGTATCATATTTCTATTCTAGTTTATAATAATACATTTATATAAGCAATAAATTAATGTATACTAATAAAGCTTAAATTATTGAAAAAGTTTACATATTTATATTTTAATTCAAAGTAAAAAATATAATATAACAATAAATAATATTATTCATATTAATTAAATAGGTCAACTTAATAGGCTTAAGAGGCTTTTTGAGAGGCTTGTGACTTGACCTTTTAAACTAAATAGGCTTAAAAAAAAGTCTATGCCTTCTCTACTTATGAAAAAAGTCTAGTCTGACCTGACTTATCGTAGACTAGGCCGGCCTAGCCTATTCTCATCCCTACCCTCATGTTTTACGATCACATATGTCATTTTACACAATAAGTTGTAAATGGATAAAATAAAATAATAATAATAATAATAAATAGCATGAAATTAACCAGATGAACCATATTGTTGTACTTTTTTAATTGATCTCGTTATGTTGACTTCAGACCGAGTTTTACTTCTTAAAATTAAAAAAATAATTTCAACTAAATAACCATTGCTGCTAAAAACTCATTTCTTTCAAGTCCATGAATTGTCAACTTCAATTTTAAATTTTTGGATCATTATCTTGTTGACCTGATAAATAAAACATCTCTGATTTTTGAAGAAGTATGTATGAGTTTGACAGCATGCGCATGATTCACATTACTCTCGTCAATATGTATGTGCCAATAGTCTAATAGCTAAACCCACTTACATTACCTCTTAAAATTTTCCAACGCTCGGTGTAAATACGTTGTAGCATTTCAAAAATATCTTTAGCTTTAGTACAAGAATTTTCAACATCACAAAGTGTCAAGTTTTTTATTCGACTAACACAAAGTTAGTCAAAAATCTTTTTTTGACCAACACAAAGTTAGTACAAGAATTTTCGTATCCAAGGTCGTGACAGCCGCATGTATGTCTCTTGGATTTATACTATTTATTTTTTGGTACAGCTTGGTGTTTTGTTTTCGTCTCAGGTTTGATTTATTATCATATATTTTCCCTCTCACGTAATTAAGATCAAAACCAAGAGTTTCTGAATTATTTTGGAATTCTTCAAACAATCTTTAGCCTGCTGTATCATAAACTTTTAAAAATTCTTAATAATAAAAAAAAAAAACTCTTATATTTTTATTCGACTTGAAGAAACTTCACACGACCATATACGTCAGTCCTTTGTTCTTAATGACTTACATAAGACAACTCCCTTTGAATTGAGAGGAGTTAAGGAGAATTGTATGCAAAGTAGATTCTTATGGAAACTCCTAACTTTTTTGTTCTTCTTTATGAATTTGAGAATGACAAAAACAACTAAAAATCTATAGAGTCGCACATTAAATGTGAGATGATCTAAACAACTACTCTCTTTGTTTTAAAATGAATATCGTTTAAGGTTTTTACACACATATTAAGAAATGCATTAATTAAAAGAAAGAGAGGTGTTATTTTATCAAATTATCCTAATCAACTATTGATTTGTTTTTCTTTCAAGAAAAAATAATATTTTGAAAGTAGTGTATATAATATTAATTGAAGGGTACAATTGAAAAGAAAAATTTATTATTGCATTGAAAACTGAAAGTGACATTAATTTTAAAACAATTTTTTTTACTAAAACGACACTCATTTTAAAACGAATGAAGTATTTATAAAAGAGAACAATCATTCATTGATTTTGTAAAAATGAGGTAGACACGCATAAAAATCTAAGAGTAACAATGGTAAGAGATAAAATCTTTGTTTTTTGGGTTCCTTGTGTGTTTGTTCACACTTCTAAACATGTTGGCTGCCACCGCACCCAACAAAATATTAAATAGTATTTTATAGTTGAAAAGGTTTTATGTTTCATCAATAAATGCCAATGAGTGTTTTTGTTAACCAATACGCACCGAAACGAAATTGCGTGTGAGCAGAGCAGAGTAGTTTTTCACACTATTAATTTAATTTAATTTAATGCATTGCGCAATTGAGTTTGAGTTGGTAAGAAACAAACAAACAAACATTCATTGCATTGCACAGTTTGGCGTCCGCTGTCACGCGGAAACTGGGAGCTTATCTATTTATTTAATCAAATTAGGAATAGTACACTATGTTTCGACAATGGAGCCGAAAGAGAAACCTGCACTATACCTGTTGATTTTTTTATGTTAAGTTGTTTTTTTACTATAATTTATTTTTCTTCTGTTTTTAAATTAACCAGTTGTGGGTAATTTACGTGACAATTGATGAAAGTTAACTTACTTGTAAGTGAGTCAAAATTAGTTTCATACACTGCCTGCCAACTATTTCACAATTTTAAGAGAAATGCTTTTTTTGAAATATGTAATCAGTATAACTATTTTAGTTTGGAACAACTTTCTATCATACTCACATTGTCAAAAAAATCTATTTTGACTCAAATAAAAGTGTTACTAGGATTAGCTTTTCTAAAAAACAGGGAGGTAACACATGAACTAGTAAAAAAACATTTTTTTTTATAGTAAACAAACACAAATAAATTCAGATTCTTTTAAAAATCTCTAAAAAAACTCTAGATTTTCTAATGCAAAATCTATTTTTTTAAAACTAAAACAAATGCACCCTAAATCACTTGGTGCTGTATTGCACGTCATTTGAATAACCTTAACACTTGCAATTTTCTGTTAATTAAAGAAAAAAACATTGAATTCACACAATCACCTCACAGCAAAATAAGTTGAAGAGTTGACAAATCCATATTATACCTATGTTAGTATCAAAACAAGTAATGCATTCTCAATTTACGAGACTGGCAACATAAATCTTGATTTGTTAGACTTCACAGTTTATAACTTTATATTAGCTCTTTTGCTCCTTCTATTTGACACTCTTTTCTGTACAATTAAAATGGCACCCATGATCTCTTTTTTCACCAGACATGCAAATCAGAACTAAACAAGATTACAAATACAGCTACATCAGCAAACCTAATAAAGCCTTCTGCATTCTTGGTTCTCTTATGCACATTCAGCACATCCGGAAAGGACACAAAGCATCTTCATCACAATTCACAAACACATAAACGATAGAGCTTCACGGGTACGACCAAGCAAACTCAATGCTGTGGCAGCAATGTGATGTCCAGTCAACCCTGCTTGGTTAAGCTGTTGATTTGGTGATGCATGTTCAATATAACTGTCTGGTAAGACAATTGGTCGCCACTGGAAGAATTGATCAAGAAAAATTAAACAGAATATTAGAAACTCCAACACAAGAAAAACAAAATTTAGTCTTGCCTTGGCACACAAGATATGTCAATAATACCAATAATACATTCATAAAACCCAAATATTCTTAAAAGCATAAAACAGGTATAACCTTCTCACGCTTAAACTAATTACCTTAATTCTTTGGTCGAGAAGTCCATCAAGAGCAATAAATTGAGCAACATGGGAACCAAATCCTCCAATAGACCCTTCCTCAACGGTAATTAGAAAAGAATGGTGTTTACAAAGCTGCCTCAGAAGCTCGATGTCAAGGGGTTTGCAGAACCTTGCATCAGCAACAGTCACCTCAATGCCAAGATTTGCAAGAAGTGAATGAGCCTTTAGACAGTTCTGAACCATTGATCCATATCCCAATAAGGCAACATCTTTACCTTCAACAAGAATTCTTCCCTTTCCAATCTGTGTATGAATAAATTACTACCACTCCTAAGTTAAAGAGGGGAGATTGGATACTATGACAAAATATTGGGGAAGGTAAAAATGAAAGACACTTCCTTAAGTTTGAAATTAGTTTACCCTTTACAAAGTAATAGGTGTCAGCATGACTAAAGTTTATCAATAAAACAGTGTTGCTCAATTACCTCAATTGGAATTCCATCATGCATAGCTTCGTCTTTCCCAACCAAGGCACCCCTAGGATACCGAAAGCAAACTGGTTGGTCATTGATACGAACAGCAGTCGCCACCATGTGCACAAGTTCAGCCTCATCAGATGGTGCCATGACAATCATATTTGGTAAGCATGACATGAACGTTATATCAAATGCTCCACACTGGAGGGGACCATCTGAACCTACCAATCCTGCACTTGTAATGACAAAACGCACTGGAACTTTCTGTTGATCAACATCGTGAACCACCTGGACATGACACGTAACATGTTTGAATTCATAATTATTTTGACCATTATGTAATGTGCATGAGCTATCTATTCTGTTCTGCATACAAGTAGGCAGGCACATTCCCACCAACTCACATATTGCAAATTAAAATAAAACGGAATGATTGATTTTAGATACCTAATTACTTTCTCATGAAAGTGCCAGACCAGATATCCTCAATTCCCATACTTCCTTAGGGTCTGTTTGGGAGTTTAGGAGGGGATGACTTTGGGGAGTTTATTTTTCTTCACGTAAAAAAATCCTCCGAATTTGGGGGAACCAAAAAAATTTATTGGAGGAGGATTTTAGAGGATTTCTTAAAAATAAAAATAAAACATGAGGTGAAAGATTTCTATCTCATTCCCTCTCTTTCTGTCCCATCAAAGTCCTGCCATTCCCTCCTCTCCAAACCCCCAAACGAAGCCTAGGTTCATAAAGTACAATCCCCTTCATTGCTTACAATTTGGCAGTTAAGGCGTGAATCAGATATGTAGCACTCCTTCATTTTAACTAAAAAAGGACCTGCCCAATATATATCTAGGCCTAAAACAAACTTAAAAAGGGATCATTGTAAATCTCAGTAAATTAAATGAGGGGTCTTCACTAGGAAATAAGAGGCCTATCTTTAAAAAAAAAACATTATAAAATTAACAGTTTATTTATACAAGAGGGTTCCTATTTTTTTTTTAGCAAAAGATCATAATAAAATTAACAATTTAATTTTATAAAGTGGGGGTCTAAAAAAAAGCTTTAGTAGCTTTATCTCGTGACCTGCCCTGACAAAAGATAGGATGTTCTCTGAGAAATTCTTATTGTCTGTTACCTACATATAGTGGTTATCATGATAGCTTAAGCTGAAATAAGTATGAACCTGGTC
>Ga0228710_1003465_pt1 | contig 25104 bp, 16 predicted proteins | sample MedpolnodulmetaG_FD_177995 | JGI IMG/M metagenome (GOLD analysis project Ga0228710, IMG submission 177995) | Root nodule microbial communities from Medicago polymorpha collected in Santa Monica, California, United States - pink nodules | ecosystem: Host-associated > Plants > Roots > Nodule...
AAAATGTATGTATATCTTGAAAATTTAGTATGACAGTTATACCTTCGCCGCTGAAGCTGAAGTTCAGTTTCTCCGGCACCGCTCATAAAACCTTGGCCTCCACTTCCTCTCCTGATATTGACAAGAATTATAGTAAGATGCTGTAATTCTATTCAACAATTTACTAATTACTGATACTATAGATTAGGTGCATGCATAGATTCACAGAATTACACATTCTTCCAGAAATTTGTGCATAAGAGAAATAGAGGGTGAAGAAAGTGATAGAAATTATATTCAGTTTTCAACCACATTTGTACCTCATAATAGCAATATGTAAACAGAAAACTTAATAGGTATGTGAAGTAATAAAATATTTGGTGATCCAAACAATATGTCCAAGCAAAAAAGTAAAAGATCCGATCAGAGTTCAAATTTCAGAGTTGCAATTAACCCATTCATCAATTAACATTTAGAAAAACAAAACAATAATCATTTCTTCCAATTCAAAAATAGAATCAAACAACAGAAAATTAGTGGAAAGAAAAAGAGAAGTCCAACCCTCGGGCACTGACAACTTCAGCTTCTCCAGAACCACCAAATGTTAAGCGACCATTAGGGCCTAAAACACGAACAAGTCTTGACTTCTTGTATGACAGAGCTGCAAGTTCAGCCTACACACTCAGATGTCAAAGCTCACTCTCAGTTACAAGGCAAATTAAAGATACAATACTATCAAGCATCAATCAAATTGTTGAATGAAACCACAAAACATACCTGCAGCTTAGCTTCCTTGGTGAATGCATGCGCATTGAAAATCTCAATTATAAGACCTACACGATCCACCACTGGTTTATTCCAAGCTCTCTAACAATAACAAGACATTATTATCAAAATTTAACAATTTTCAATTCCTAAATGAAAACTGAGTAAACAGTCATTTTTGTCCCTTAAATGTGTGATTCAATGTGACTGTAGTCCTTTGAATGTATTGAAATTACGAAAGCATCCCCAAGTGTGTCTTTTATTACTAGTGATTTTAAGGATCAAACTGACTAAAAGAAACCACATTCGATGACCAAAGTAACAAACGAAAGACACGTTTGAATACCAACTAACCAACGAAAGATGCACTAATGCATATTTTTGTAATTTTGATAGAATCAAGGACTATTGTGACAATAACTCACACATTCAACAACGAAAATGATTGTTTACTGAACGACAATTACACAAGCATAACTCACCTCCATATTTCTTATCTGAATACCAGACAATATTGCATTAACAAACACAGCATCCACTTCACCCTGTTACACACACACACACCAATCAAAATCTAAATTAGACCATGTTTGAATAAATAGCCTAATTAAGCGCATATAGCATAACCATTTATCATATAAGTGATTATGTACAAGCTATCTATAACAAAGCATAAAATATAGTCACAATTGGTGTAGGAAACACTTTATATAGTGATCCTAACTATACTAACAAACTTCAACTAATTTTTAACTAATACTAACCAACTTCTAAAATTCATCTTTCTTACAATATCTAATCAACCTCTAATTATATGCAACAGTTTATAAACTCAAATAATTAAATCGAAACACAAAGTTAATACCTTTGATTCTGCAGCATTTAAATGACACTTGATATTATCAACCGTTCCAGGACCAAAATAAGTATCTGCAAAACATAAAAAACATGAAATATCCAAATTGGATTACATTTTAAAAAAAAAAAAACTTTTGAGTTGAAAAACCGAACCTGCACGAGGTTTATGTCCTTTGAGAGAAGGATTCTGAACAATAACATGCGGTGGTAAAGGCAAATCAAAGAAATCAGTGTGAAAATAACCATCACGTTGATCTTCAAGAGAATTTGCAAGACATAGTGCTTCGTTGAGTTTGGCTTGTAAGAGCTTTTCGGAACGGAGACGAGGCTGAACGACGAGAAGCTTCGGTGGGGCGTCGTCGCCGGGAGCGGTGGAATAGGGAGATGGAGGAGGGTAAATTCGGCATTTTGAAGAAGTTAGGATTTTTCTCTTGGTAGATTCTAGTGTTGCAGACAAGTTTCTCAACATTGTTAGTTTCTTTTGCTCGATGCTTCTGCGTTTCTTCTTCTTCCAGATTTTTTTTTCTACCCTACTTTTTCAAAAATTGCATAAATGCCCTACTTTTTCGGATTTTCTGTAGCACTCTACTTGATCTTGCGGGGTACCCTCAAAAGTGACAAAATTTTTGTCGTTATTATACCACTCAACTTGGTCTTGCGGGGTATTTTCCCTAATATTTTTTCGAATTTTTTAAAAATTTTAAATACCCCACAACTTGGGGTAGAGTGGTATAATAAGGACAAAATTTTTGCAGCATTAATTTCTGTTTTTGCATGCATAATATATAAAAATAATTAAAATAACTTATTTTTAATAAACTAATAAAATTTATATAACAAATAAAATTACCATAAAATCTACAATTATTATAAATGCCATGTTGTCCCACACCCTCGTCTTCGACGATATCTTCCACGATTTACTTGAAGGTCATGTTGGCCTTCGTCATTGTTATCTGTAGTTGATTGTATCTGACTACCATAACCCAACGACAATGACACATTGTGTTCCCTTGTTGGCCACCCCATATCCAGAAATTGTTCATTGGAGTTCAATGAAGCTGGAGAGAGGTGAGATAGTAGGTTTGTTGGTGTTGGTGGGTGGTTGTAGTTTTGATTGGTGTACATTGGGTATTGTGGGTTGTTGTAGGGGGTAATTGGTGTTGGACGGTTCAGCTTGGTTTGGGTCATTATAGGAGAAGTAGTTGTTGTTGGACGTGCTAGCTTGGTTTGGGTCATTGTAACCAAAGTTTGGCATTGAATTTTGTTGGTAAGTTAACTAATAATGAGACTCATATGCATTTCTCGGGGAGGTATATGGTGGTGGTTGGATGATATTTTGTTGGGGGTTGTCGAGAAATTCATACATTGCAGAACCATGAATGTTTTTTGTGTTGTTTGTGGTTGGGATTGATGATCTTGTAGTTGAGAAAAAATGTCTTGATCCCAAAAATCATCATGAATTGGTGGTTGGTCGTTGTGAATTTCAGGTTCATGTTCCGGCTGTTCTTCTTCGTCTGGATCTGAATGTGATGGTTTTGTGTCAATTGAAATCCTTAGACGTGGGTTGCATGTGGTTGTCAACCACTCAATATACGCATGAGTTGGGATGAGTGATCTTGGCCGCATGCGAGGTAGAGTATAACGTCGTCGATTGTCCCATTGTTCGCTCTCTTGTGGAAAGCGAAAACCATTTGATTCGTACCACGTCATGAACCGTTTGTCCCAATTTTGTCACTTTTGAGGGTACCCCGCAAGACCAAGTAGAGTGGTACCAGAAAATCTGAAAAAGTAGGACATTTATGCACTTTTTCGAAAAAGTAGGGTAGTTTTGGATTTTTTTGGCAAAAAGTAGGGTAGAAAAAAAAAATCCTTCTTCCACCCATGCAATTTGAGCCGCAGTGTGATGCAATTACAGTAATACCCTTCAATAATATGACTGTAACATTATTGCTACTTTACACAATTTTTTATTTATATTTTCATATTAACATCGTTAATGAAGGATAATTTTGTAAAATGAATTATAGTTTCTCTTTTCCATATTAGATTAATTATGTTTTTTAATTTATGTGAAATAAATAAAACATCTTATAATTTTAAACGAAAAAAGTAGTAATTCACTACACATCAATCAAATTTACAAAATGCTTCCTCTTTCTCAAATTATATGTCAAAGAAATAATTTCCCACAAATTTAGTTGATATTGTAGGAAAAAGAGAAATTATAATTTATTTTACAAAATTATCATTTATTAATCTTTTATGTCTTGTTAATACAAAAATCAGTGGTGGAACGACGATCACTGCGATCACCAACCCAATCAGCATTAGAGTAGGCTCTAATTAATGATCAATGAGGATGTAGTTGAGTAATAAAGGCCATAAAATAAACTATCCTTGATATACCGAATAATCTGGAGGACATCAACATAATGTGTGGTACGTGGGGAAGCTATGAATTGGCTAACACAATGAACAACATATATGAAATATCTCGCCGAGTAACTTTGAGGTATATCAGACTACCTACGAGTTGCCAATAAAGAGTAGCATCATCGAGCAAAGTACTGTCTTGAGGAGTAAATCGAGTGTTGGGTTTAAGAGGAGTGTGTTCAATTTTGCAATCAGTGAGTCCTGCTCGAGTGACAAGATCAGAAGCATATACTTGGCCTGTGAGAGAAACAAGCTATCACTCGAAGATAATACTTCAAGCCCTAGAAAGTTACTTAGTTGTCCAAGATCCTTCATCACAAAATGTTCACATAAAAATTTCTTGAGCCCTTCAATTCCAACAGAGTCATCTCCTGTGATAATCATGCCATCGACATAAAGAAGCAGGACAACAATACCATTATCAGTTTTTCGAGTAAAAAGAGCTGAATCATGACCACTAGAAGAGAAATTCAGTTGGGTGATAGCTAGTCCTGTGAAATTTAGCAAACCAAGCTCTAGGTGTTTGTTTGAGACCATAAAGTGTTTTACAGAAGCGACATACTTTGTTTTCCCGACAAATATATCATGAAGGAGGACGCATGTAAACCTCTTCTTCTAACTCGCCATTGAAGAAGACGTTTTTACCATCCAATCCTGTATGTAACCCTACCATGATCAACATCATTCTCTCCCCGTTCATGGCATTTGGCTGCTTCATCTTCTCCTATGCATCAGCCCTCCCACACCATCTCTCCGTTTTCCGCCTCCGCCTCTGCCTCCATATGCTCATGGTCTCCGACATTGGATACGTGTGCGGCCATATACTCCTTCTCTTTTCCTTCGTTCAAATGGCTCTAATGAATCATTTTGGAATGATACACCACACTTTCCCTGCTGCTATGTTTTCCTTCTATTTTCTTACCATATTTCTTGCTTTCCGTTTTTACACTGCTGTTAATGTTATGGCAAAGGGGGCTTAAGGGGTTGTAAAAGGGGACTTAAAGGGTTAGTTGGTTTACTTTATTTCACTACTATTTTATGTATGTTATAATCATCATATTTCAAATTAATGAACAAGTCTTTGTTTGTGTGATTATCATATGTAGTTTGTTACTTACAGTCTTGCATTTTGTGATTCATTTTTAGCTTTGAATATCATCATTTTCCGATTCTTGTGGTTTGGAGGAAGAAGTGAGAAAAATTATTTAATAACATAAAAAAATAAATATCCTAAAACATTCTTATGAAAGTGTCCTTTATTTATTCGACTAGTTTTTAAAATAGTAGTAATGGGTTTTTTCCCAAATAAAAAAGATTCAAATAGGTAGGTGTGATAAAGAAACATTATCCTAAAAAAAACTATGTAAAATTAATGTGTTCAATCTTTAGTCAAAACTTATAAATAGTCTCTATAAAATGCAAATCAGAACTAAAAGTGAATAAAAAAAATTTAGGGACTAAACTGAAAGTATATAATTTTATAGGGACAAAAACATACTTAACTCTTCATATATAAATGAATTGTTTCTAAGGTGTTTTGTGACTTTAGTCTCGACAGGACTCCCCGACTAGTTCCTTGGAAACCACTACTAAAAAAACAAAAATTAGTGAGGGATATTTAGTGAGGGAAAACGTGAAATCTCTCTCTAATTCCGTCACTAAATTTTGCGAAGGAATTTGTAAGGAATTTCATTTTTTCCCTCACTAATTTCCCTCGCTACCCACATGAGAATGTGATCAAAATTAATGTGGATGAGAGCTCTATTGGTAACTCAGGTCGTTCTGGCTATCATGGTCTTCTTAGGAATTCGTCAGGGGTTGGATTTTTTATTTATATTTTGATATCGTTAATGAATGATAATTTTGTAAAACGAATCATAGTTTCTCTTTTTTATATCAGATTAATTATATTTTTTAATTTATGTGAAATAAATAAAACGACTTATAATTTTGAACGGAAACAGTAGTAATTTAGTACATCAATCAAATTTACAAAATACTTCATCTTTCTCAAATTATATGTCAGAGAAATAATTTCCCACAAATTTAGTTGATATTGTATGAAAAAGAGAAATTATAATTTGCTTTACAAAATTATCATTATTAATGCTATTAGAAAGAAAGAAAGAAAAGAATCTAAAAATGGTAGAGTAATAACTGTCATCCCCGTGAGCTTATCTCAGTTGGTAGGGATATTGCATATGTTGGAGCTAGAGTTCGAACCCCGAACACCCCACTTCTCCGCATTTAAAATGTATAAACTCTAACCACTTGACAACTTACCATCAAAAATAACTACCAAATGGTATAATAGATCATAGTGAAATGTATCAGTAAACTATTTTTTTTAAGAGGCCACAACAAAAATATATTAACAGAATAATCAAAACAATTAGATTCAAGAGATGAGTTTTCTCACCCTTTTTTTTATCATAAAATTATATATTGTGTCCTAAATTTATACAATTAGATTCATGGCTATTGGATCATGACATGACATATTATGATATACGAGTATCCGCTATTGTCATGATGTACGATTTATTCTAATATGGTGTGACATTAGAGTATTTCATTTATTTATTATACTTTAAACCATTAAAATAGATTAATTTTATATAAATTAATAAAAATAGGCACAATTACACTGATGGTCCCTCAACTTAATTTCAGATAACAAACTTGGTTCTTTATCTTTTTTCGTTGTTGTATTTATGCTCTTTGGTTCTTTTGCATATGAATTTTCAAGTTTCAAAACCATGGTTTTGTTTTCTTATAGCCTCTCAAGATTTAAATCTATTATCTATATAAAATTGCTCTTCTCCCATACAAATTTACTCATTCTCAGTCTCTCACGTAAATTAACCAAAATACTTCCAACTTAAGTTAACTCACGTTCGATATATCCAACGCGAGTTAACTCACATTGGATATCAACATGCGTTAACGCACGCGGAACCCCAATATAAATTAACTCACATTGGTTTGCATCCAAATATATTTACTCATATGACAAAAGCCAGCTACCACTCAAATAAAATGGAACCCATCTTCACGGGTCAGTGATCAGTGATTTATAGTTTGTGTCTAAACTCGGTGATTGGTCAATTGTAGCATTGTATTTTTATTTTTTTTAGGGGTATGTAGCATTGTATTTTGTTGATTTATAGGAGTAAACTTTCAACATAAATAAAACAATATTCATTCACGTTTGGTATCAACCCACTAAAGTTAAAAATTAAATAACAAGTGGCTAATTTTCATTTTAGCAACACGTAACAGTTCCCAAACAAGTGGCTAATCTTCATTTTGGGAAAACTTTATATTAGATGAAGATATTGACAAAAATTTGGCCAAAAGATCTTGAGATTGAAAAGTGCCTAAGAGAATTAATCTATTGCTTCTTCTAATTACTTGTCACCTTAAATTTTGGATCGAGTAGCCTTATAAATTTTTTGAATGCAACTCAATGTGAGTTAATTTACGTTGGAGTTCGGCGTGCGTTAACTCACGTTGATATCCAGCGTGAATGTGAGTGAACTCACGTTGGATATATCGAAGGTGAGTTAATTCACATTGGAAGCATTTTGGTGCATTTTAGTCGGTTAATGTGGAAGTGAGCAAATTTGCATGAGAGAATTGCAATTTTCAAACTTAATTTTCTATTCCATTATCATATCTCTTTCTTAACTCTTCCTTTTTTTCCTTCTTTCTCACAAAACCAGAACCCTGGCTAGCAGTTTTCTAACTTCTTCACACTCCACACTCTTCACTAAAATTACTATGTCAAACCTTAAAAAATTATTACCAATCCTAGACAAGTTTTCCATCAATTCTTCTATTATATGAACAACATTTCTTGCATTTCCTAACCAAAAGCTACCATTGTGCTCTCATGATCGTAGTAGGTCTAATGGTTTAGTGTGTGTAGTAAGAAAAAGACTAAAACGACCTTAAGAAGGAGATAAGTTGGACTTTAATCCCAAATCATGATCAATGATTTAATCATTATGCTTAGGCTAAAAATAAGAATTGTGATTGCAAAAGTGAAATTGCTAAGATGACATGATTCTGGTGATAAACAGAATCTTAATTTGATCGATAATTATGATGGTTTTATTCATTCTCTTTTATTTTTCTAGATGTACGTGTCAAATAATTAGGAGAGAAATGCTATTATGAACAAAAGTTACCTGTCACAAAAAAAAAACATGACAAAGGGTCCATTTATTATGTATATTTTTTAAAATTATTATTTTTTAATTATGAAATCATTTTGATTATTTTAATAGTGTTTGTTTCAGATTTTATTTTTAAAATGGTTACATAAATTATTTTTAATCTTAAAATGAAAAATTATTATTCATAGAAGTTTTTTCAAAACCTATTCAAACACAACTATATACTCTTACCATGGTTTATAATGGCCAATGTACTTGAGGTTCTAGGAAGTTTCCTTCATTTAATTGTGCCCCTTATATGTCGATTCGTGTAGGCTACTGCATAGCTTCAAGGAAATTACTAAGGGCAGCTTGCTCGTCTACGTCAAGGCATCATAATTCTTCTTCGCAGGAGTAGTTTCCTTCAAAAATATGATTTTGAAAACGTAGGAATTTCTTTCTGTACTGAACTGAGTAATATACTAATATTAATCATTAGGTTGAAATATAATAAGAGTTCCAAGAGTGATTAAAAGTCTAGCACACTTCTTGAATTGGCGTATGTAAAAATCTTACACAAATATTTGACATCACAACCTAACAACTAGAGAAGACTCCGCAGCACTAGTATAGATGACACGTAATTTGAGATGCCAAATTTTTGTAATATTTCCCAAATTTCCTATAGGTATGATCTTTCATGTTTGATATAAACAAAATTTTGGATTCAACCCTCACACAGATGTCTTTATTTTGAGTGAAATTTTTCACCTATGTATTGTCCAAAGTTGGAAATTGCAATTACTAATACGGTTATTCTTACATCATCATTCAAGGAGTTTAATCGCAATGTCAAATTCATATTTGATCAACATGATTGCATCATAAGAAAGATGGGGAAAAATTGATGGAGAAGAGGGGGAAAAAAGACACGCAAATATTGAAGTCTTTTAAAACATGAAACACACAACATCTCTCCACCACTTTTGTACACATCATTGTTTGCTCCCTCCTTTAAAAACAGTAAGATGCAGCAAAATTCACAGTATCATATACTCTTACATATCAGCTGCTATCATATGTTTAACAGAAAGGATTATGTCACTTTTTACGAGACACAGCTGCTGCAATCCCACCTGCAATCAGTCCAACAGCAGTTGCAGCAATGCCCAAGCCAATGACACCATCTACAATGGAGGGTTAGAAATAATGTCAGTGTTATTTAGAGCCCAAAACAAGTCCCTTCCCATTGGTCTCAACATGATAAGGGGAAGAAAATGCATGGGGAAAGATCAATAATAATAATTGATGAGAACCTTTTGTTATCCGACTCTCGATCGCCTCCTTAAGTGACAATGCCTGCCTCCAGTCGGGTGCAATCTGCAGAAGAAAAAATCATAATGATTTTCACATAGATGATGCTGTGTTGTGTTGGTGTTAATGGATAGGTTGGAATTGGAATGAAAAAATTGATGGCGGACTTTATCTTCACTTAGAATTAATGGTTGGATTTGGAGAGGGTAATGAAAAACAACCAAGATATATAGATAGTGAATCTGACATTTTTTTCCTCTATAAATTTCAAATAAACAGCGGAATCAATGGCTCGAGTATACGAAAAAGAACAGAGGAAAAAAAAAAAGATAAACATGATTCTTGTGGTAAGCTGCCCTATTTCAGAGTGTTTGAACCAGTTTCAAACACTAATGGACATGTTCAAGGTTATTCACTAAATTTTAAATTAGTAGAGATACTGAGTGAGAAAAGTCCTAACAGACAACAAAATTTACAAAATCATATCTTATTCTTACAAACTGGTACAGTGAAATGTACAGAAAATGCATTTGCAGAAGTCAGATTCTTTTTAAAAATCTGATGTTTTTGAAGATACAATGCAGGATGGAGATGTCAACTAGTCATACAAAAATATGTAAGATTCACAAATATAATAAAGTGAGGTGCTAGGGACACAAACACCTTATACAACTGGGGTTGATTATTTCGGGTGTTTCCTGTTTCCATTTCCTCTAATAAATGTTTCCATTTCCTCTAATAAAATGAAATATTAGAGAAGACATTATGAAAGTTTTTGAAAATGCGTTTTAAAAATTCAGAAAAATATTCAAAACATTATTTTCGGTGTTTACAAACACATTTTCTAGTTACTTTTCATCTTCAGACTATCACAATTAAATGTGATCCACCCACATATAAAGTAAAATTTGAAAATATTGTAAGAAAGTAAACATACCCAGTTTCTCTGTCATAAATTAGGGGAACATAATTAAAAACAATGGAAGAAAACACCCAGATGTGAATTTTTCAATAAATAAAAGGAACTGATGAAAGCATTAAGGCTCAGTTCTGATGTTTCTCTAGATAACCAAGTAACATTAAAGCCAAAGAGAGAAAAACATACCTCTAGGCATTTCTCAACAAGTTCCCTGCTCCTTGAATAGTCACCACTTTTGTAATATCCAACAGCCAGAAGATAAAGCTTCTCCCTTTGTTTCAGCGGGTCAACAGTACTGGGTAAAGATGCTGCCACACACATGTAATTTTAGTGTCAATTTACAGTTGCAAGTTAAGTAAAAGAGAGATAGATTGGTTTACATTGAAGCATTGCTATCCCACGCTGCACATCTTCTGGACGTTTTGAGTGGACAAGAGCCCATGATAAACGCAAGAGAGATTCTTGCATAGCCTCATCAGAGGCAGGTTGTTTCTCGGCCTCAGCAACCTCTCTTTCACATCCCTACATATGGATAGAATCAAGGCCCATGTTTGAATAAGAAGCTTATCATATAAGTGCTTATGTATAAATTATTTGTAAAACAAAATCAAATTGTGTTCATAAGCTAGACTAGAGAGCTTTTTAATAAGCTATCCCAAAGAGTCTAACAGATGCTTATACCCATAACAAAACTCAAATAACTTATGAAAACAATTCAACATTATTTTATCTTGTTAAGAAACATAGATGAAATTATAATAACAAAACACAATAATATAATATTTGAAAATGAAAAGAATAACTTGTTGTAAATTAAGTTATGCATCTCAATATTCTGTATAATAAGGAAGAGAGTAGGAACGTACAGCGATGACATCAGGATCGCAGGAGGGAAGAAGGTCGCTGCCGGAGAAGAATTGACCGACCTTGTCAACGATCATTCCTAGCTTAGCTTCGAGTTTCGCCATTGATAAACCTTCAATTCAGCTATTCTTTTTCTTTAGAGAGAGAGAGAGAGAGACTCACACAGACTTTACTTGCTTGCTACACCGACTCGGACGACTATAGGACGGACACGGTGTCTTACTTGTTAAGCAAAAAAATTCACTGTTTAAAGACCCGTAAAAGCTTATAAACAAAATAGTATAAATTATTTTTATGATAAGCAATTTAATTTTATTTATTCTAGTGATTTTTTTTTAAAATTTAATATCAAAAAAAATTATAAGGAAATGATATTTTAAAAGAAGTTATTCAAATCAATTTTTCATTTAAAGTTTTCTTTAAGAAATAATTTTAATAAGAGTATTAAGAAGAATTGGTTGTTGAGATACTCGAGTTTGATGCAAGTGGTTAATTCGCTCGCTTCAACAAAAAAAGATTTCATTGTCAAACTTTCCTTGTCTCCTTTATCCTGAGATAATATAATTAATGGCTTTGTTTTCTTTTTCTTAAGGAGATAATCGTTGTTATTATCTCATCAAATAAGAAACATATTAAGGTCCCGTTTGGTTTGAGCTTATTTTGAGCTTATGTAAATAAATAAGCTTTTATTTTAATTTATAAATTCTCACTAACGAAAATCGTATCTTCATAAACTGTTTTTTCATAAACAACCTTAAAAACTTATAAATAATACATAAAAACTTATTTATTTGCATAAGCTGTTTTATATAAGCTCTAAGATAAGCTAATCCAAACGGGCCCTAAATACTCCATTGGCTTCACTAAGTTTCACCACAAGTTTCAAGCCCTTTGGACTTTGGACCGACTATGAGATTTATCTTTACTTGGATACATAAGTTACAATTTGAAGCTCTTCACTTCTTCCCAAAAATGTATAGTGCGTTTTCATATTAGAATTATTGAATTACTAACAGCTAGTTCTTTCAAAAAAAAATCTAGTAGAAAGTAAAAAATAAATCTATGGAACATTTTTATGTTGATCTACGAAACGTTTAACATCCACAATAAACCAATGTTATATTTGTCTTATCTCAAGACAATGTTATTGTTCCTTACAAATAAAAGAGACAGCTAGGGAAGGACGTATGGAAATTGCATGAAGCCTAACTATCATGACCACCCTTTTCAGGATCTTGGATTCTTCAAAGAAGAAGTTAAAGCTTTGAAGGTCCCTTTTATTGTTCCTTACATCTACTTGTGCTGAATGTACAATTATCATTGTTCTTCAAAAACTAATCTCTATCCTCCCTTTCTTCATTCATGTAAAAATAGCCTCAAAAAGAGAACTAATCTCAATCTAAAAAAAATGTATATATATATGCAGATAGAACTAATATCAATCCAATGACCTTATCTAACACAAGCAACTGAGTACACACCGTACACTATGCACCTTGCAAAGCTCAGACTAAAAATTTAGGTTGATAAAATTCCCGATATGCTGATAATAAAAAAAAGTGATTGATTTTGATACACCGTCGTCAATGTAAACTTTTTACACTATCAACCAATCAGAAGCCATCACTTGTATGACTTTTAAGGTATATGTGATTGAAGTCAAATATTTTTATTGATCCAATGGTTATGATTGATTGACAGAGTAAAAAATATTTACACTCTTAGTGCATATCAATTAAATCCATGAAAGAATAGCTTCGGAAACCTCCCATCATTCTATGGTTACATTACTACCTTCAGCTGCATGGTATTGGTATATGATGGGATTCTCATTCAGTTTCCCAGAGCAAGGTTCAACTTCCCCTAATTAAGACATTTACTATGTCATATAGAACCATCTAGCATAAATCTTGTCTTCTTGAGCACATATCCTCAGGAGATTCGTTCTCTTCATCTTCCTTAAGTAACGAGTCCCCATTTCCGGTATAAAGCCGGACAGATAATGTAGGCGAAGAAGGCAAGCCACCACCTGCAATTTCAACATATATGTAATATGAAAGAATGAAAAGTATGGTTAGTGAGTCAGTAGCAGCTAAATTAAGTAGTACTCCGTATATGATTAAATTTGACCATACCTCTAAAAGAATGGCTTCTCTCGAAGTCCTTGGTCAGATGTAACATTATTGTGCCAGAGAGTACAACAATAAAGCCACATATTTCTGACATAATAGTTGAAAAACTTTGCCCATCCCAATCCTGCAAGCATAATTTGAAATGTGATTAGACTCTTGCACAATTCATAGACACCAGTAACATATGCATCCGACATAAATTGCAAAAACTTGTTGACAGTACCTTGAACATTATTACACTAGCCAATATTGTAAGTGTCGTAAACATGACATAGTATATAGGAGACACGATTGCCGTGTTGAAGGTGTCAAGCGCCTGAAATATTATAATCATTTTAGTGAAGCATAATTGATTTGGAATTTCAAACAAACTTTATAATGTACAGAACAAATCTGAAATAGAGCCTTGTTTTATTTTTCCATTGAATATGATTGAGGCGTCAATTTGAAAAGGGAAACACACAGTCAAGGGGGAACGATTCCAGTACCATTAATCTAGCAACATTAATGCTAGTATTTTTCATTAACATCGTTTCTTTCATTTTAAATTTCTAAAAGATAATGTCATTAATCATTCAAAGAACACTAAAGGCAAAGAGAGTATGAGTAAACAATGAAAGAAAAGGAAAAAGTTACCATCTAGTCAGGATTAACTAATGAACTTGTTCATGTTCGTTCTATTAGTATAAAAATAAATTATGATTACTTGTAAGGGCTAAGGAAGGCCCTAATGTCTCTCATAAATGAAGTAGTTGCATTTGTTTTACATGTTCACAAAACATATATTTTCAAACAGACAATGGTTATGGTTATTGGTATTAATGTGAAAAATATTGGGAAGAGCATATATATCCAGTAAATACGCGATTAGAAATAGACTTTGTTTTGGATGTCTCTATCTCTCACGATCTGAATTCTATCACTGAAGCTAATTGTCTGTCTTATCAATCGATAAATAAAATAGTCGATCAGACTATATACGAACACAGTGAAACATATCTCACAAAGGATTTTCTTCAGTATTAAGGAGAATCATTGATATACAGGGAGTACAGGATCCATCCAACACTGTTGCATCTAGGGCCGGTCAAGGCACAATGAGACCTAAAGCTAGGGAGCCTAAGACTAAACAAACTCTGAGAGATCTCATATGTACAATTTTTGCCAGGTATCAAATGGATTTGAGGCCATAAAATTAGTGGGCTACGTTGGGGGTTGAGTGGAGTGGGCTGGGGGTTTCAAGCTTAAAGCGAGAGATTGTCTGGCCTTATCTTTGGGCCAACCTTAGTCATTTATGTTTCTCTACCTGGTGTCTCTATTTTCCTCAGCGCACTATATACTACAAATTAAAAATAAAAAAATCAATCCTTGCATACGAATTGTACCAGAACAGGAACCACAATTCAACTTCCCCCAAAGTAAAACTCATTTGTTATTACTCCTTAATAATCTTTTTGTTTTTCCCGCATACTGCTGCATACATATGTATCCGCCTTAGCTTGCTTCCCCATCTCTGCTACACTTTTTCCCTACTATAGTTCACATTTCTACCAATAAGGGCATCCCGGTGCACAAAGCTCCCACATATGTAGGGTTCAGGAAGGGGTCCCACCATTTGGCGTATTGTATGCATCCTTACCTTGTTTTTTACACAAGAGGTTGTTTCCAGGACTTGAACCCGTTACCTTTCGGTCCAATATTGTCAATCACAGATCACAGAAAATAGCAGTTTGTTTAAATTTTGATATGCTACAATGCTATAGCTGCCATTGACAACGCTTTGTACTAAATTGTGTATCACAGAACAATCCCGGTTTGTAAAATTCCACTATGCTGTAGAGACACACACACACACACACATCATTACCCAGCTTTGTTACATTTGCATTTTTGAACCTCTAAAATCGGAGATCCTATAGAATGAATGGATCGTGATAGAATAGACGGAAAACATAAAAATGATGAAATTATTTTCTACTTATATACTAACAAATAACAATTGGAAGGATGGGGCCAGTATGCTAGTAACAAACCTTATTAAGATAATTCATTTGCATGACGACACATATGGCCACAACTAACATGAAAAACCATGTCTGTGGATAAACTAACTGATTGTTCCCTTCAAAAGTTAATTTCAAAGAAGTTCCAAGTGCTTTGACGCTCATCACCTGCCAACAGAAAAATTCACATACATCAGACACCATGTTAGTGCATTGTTGGTTAGTAACTAAAAGAAAACATTTTTCAGCAAACATCATCAGTTATTTTGATAGACATAGTTATTATCCTTACAACTGGGGGAAAGGGTGAAATAACTCCAAAAACTTGATGTGAGAAATCCACAAGTGTACGGTTTTTCGTCAAGTAGTAAAATATCGAATCCACAAAGACCGTGATTTTTTAGTACCGTTTATTATAATTTAATTAAATTAAATAGAACAAATAATTTGGTGAAGTAGAACGTTGTAACAATCACAAAAGTAACGAATCAAAAGAGAATAAAGTTATCAAAATTACAAGAAAAACTAATTTGGTTGTTATAATAATAAGGAAGCTTCCAAGATTGGGGTTTACCAAAATGATAGTTTATGATTCAAAATTGACTACCCTTTTACTAATGTTGAACCCTAGTTGAAGGCGAATTAATCCTATAGTAGTTAATGTTCTCTTTCAAGAAACAAGAACCGTGCCCAATTAACCCAAATCCTACTGTCGTGGTAATTGAAATTGGATTAACTCATTAATCTTTGTGATTATACATTTGTTCCTCGAGAAACCAAACCTACTTTTGTTATTCAAATCTCAAGTTCAATTCGTAAGATTCCAACAATTAGGCACCTTTCAGTTCTTCCGTAATTCTCCATTAGTTGTAAATAAGTGGCCAACAAATTCTCATGAATAAAGCCTGGTGAAAGAACTTAAAACATAATAGTACATATAAATAAAACATATAAAGTTACAAGAAAGCTGAATCTTCATTTATGAAATTCACTGCTATAAGTTTGAGCTTAGAATCCAGATTTTGCGAGATAATGTTAGCGAATAGCAAAGACCAATTACTTGCAACAAGAAATAATATTCCGCCTGTCATATACTCCCTCAGCACCTTTTCATTGTCACTTCAGTAGAAAATTTTGTTTCTATTTACTTCTCGTTTTTAGAGTTTAATGCAACTTTAACTATTGAGTTGTTAATAATACCATTAACTATTTATTACAGAGAGAAAAATAAGTGGAATTAGATAATAACTAATTAATGGCATTATATAAAAATGACATAGTTTCATCAAAAGTAACAAACTTTTTGGTTTTCTTGATATGTACAAATAATCTTAGAAGACAACTAAAAAGGAACGAAGGGAGTATATTTTATACTAAATAACTCTGAGGAAACAAATCTCTCAAGTATAGATCAATTATTAAATAGAAAAGTGAGCATAAAAGACGGTACTTAATTTACTTACAGAGAGGGAACCCATCAACGAACAAATGCCAGTATAAACTAGAACATTGGTATGTCCACATGTTGGTGCAAAATGGAAAACCATAAAGAAGACCAGTACTACTACAGACCCGACATATGCTAGAAATGCTGCATGCAGAGAATACCCGTTATCAAAGAACCATAATATATGGCATTTGAGAAAGAAAAAAAGGTGATGAATCCGAACCTGGTTGAGTAGCCATATTCCATATCTGCAGAACAGATGTGATAGGTTCCTCTTTAGGAGCATGAATTACAATAATGATAGAACCAGCAATGCACATCACACAGCCTAATATCCCAAGCTTGTGTAGCCTCTCTTTCAGAATAAGGTCAGCTAAAACAGCACTAGACGATACCATGAAAACATCGTTGAAAAAACAATCATGTTATCAAAGTTAGAAGTCAATATTGTCGTAATTCAATTGAGAAAGAAAACTAAGGCGAAGAATACCTCACTATAATACTTAATGCACCAAGAGGGGTAACTAGAACAGCAGGAGCAAAAGCATATGCAATAAAATTTGCAACCTCTCCTACAATCACTGAACAAGAGACCATACAGAAAAAGATTCTGCAAGAAATCAGAAACGCACAAATGGGAAAAGAAGAAAAAAAAAATTGATAATAAACTAAAGGCAAAACTACACCAGAGGCCCTTTAACTTGATTTGAATTTTCAAATAGGTCCTTTTTTTTCATGTCAAGTTAGTCCTTTATCATTAAAAATTAAAAATGCTTTATACCATTGAACAGACTTTCATTCTCAGTCCATTAATGGTGCAAATTTGTGTACAGTCACGACAGTGTTATCGGCTGCGGATGGTGGAAATCCAAAAATCTGTCATATAAAGCCACCATAAAACATCATGGCACTGCCATTCTTCACAAATTGGCTAGGGCGCCACAATCTGCCAAGGTCAATATTTGATAACACTGGCACACGGTCTTTGAGTGATATATACTATAAAGAATGTTTCACCACTCAACACCATAATTAAACCCTTGTGCACAACATCAAGGTCACAATCTTAGATAAAAGCTATAAAGAGGTCACGTTATTTTTTATGGACAAGATATTGTAACAACCATTATGACGTACTTTAGATATTATCTTGCTGATTTGAAGATGTAATTTACCTTTATGAATGCTCACGTAAGACTTTTGGTAACATACATATACGAAAAATGAAGTTTGGTCCAACATTGTTGGCGTTTATAAACATAAATGACTAATTTAACGTGAAAAAAGGACTAACATGACACGAGAAAAGACAAACGACCTTTTTGATACTTTAAATTAAGTTAAAGACTAAAGGACTCCTGGTGTAATTTTGCCTAAACTAAAATTTGCAGATTCTAATTAACAATCATTACTACAACACTAAAGCATATTTGAAGCATTAAATTGAGATTCGCGGTTGGCATGCACCAGTTCCCGGGTTCCGGCTCCAAGAAAATCACGATTTTACCCTTAAATTTTGAACCGTTTAAAGAGCAATTTGCCATTTTCAACCCTAAACGCTTTCATTCATTACATGTTCTCTGTCTTTTATCATGTGGTTTTTTTGTTTGTTACATTGGAATAAGCTAATACTTGAATAGACAATAAAAGACACATTTTATCTCTCCTCTGTTTTATATACATTCTCTCCTCCCTTCTTACTTATACTATCCTTTGTGACCCCACTACCCGGATCCTGCTATCCCAATTTTGGGGTCGGCTACTACGCGCCGCTATCCGGGATCGACTACCTAGATTCAAACCTAACTTTTAGTTGATAACAGAAATTTAGGATGGGGGGGCTGTGCCCAAGTCCAAGCCAGGGAAGACCCTCAAAGAGCACTTACAAAGGTATTTACATTTACCCGGGACCTCTTGGACTCAATGCCTGTCTTTGAAACCTAACTTTTAGGATTCAAAAACTCATAGCATATATCAATAGAACAAAATCCAATTAATTTCATACATTCATTGGATGAAATCAAAATCAATAACGAAGACAACAACAAAATCTAGGAAGAAGGAAAAGCTTACTTGTGATCATCCCTACCCACCATAGTGGTTCCAATAGATAATAATAACCACCAACACCTACAAAATAATAAATAAAAATTAAAAACCATGCATAATAATAATCAACAAAAATAAATTATTGTTATCAGAATTAAGAAGAAGAAGAAAGAGAGAAATTCTGACCAGCCCTAACACCATAAGTAGAAGCTGCTCTTCGAAGACCTTGTTTCTTGATAATGAAACTTGACCCAATGAACAAACTTGAAGCCAGCGCTAAAATGAGACCTGTTACATTCTCATTTGACAGACCCATTTCGAAAAATCGTTACTTTCTTGTAATTGTGGTTGTTTTGTTCTTCATTGATCAGCTCCGACAGACAAACGAGGTTACTCAGATCATCATCGATCATTCGTTATTTGCTGGAAATGAAATGATTGGGTGCGAACAACCTCAACTTAAATGTGGGACCCACTCAATATTTTCGCATTTATTTATTGGGTATATACTTTAATGCAAACATTATTAAATTCTTTTCAACTTTGACCGGCAAACTTCATTTTTTATTTCTTTCAAAATTGCTTTTCAAGTCTAGACGTGACGATGTCATTGGGATTTGAACCCCAACTTATGTACTTATTTGTCAATCAAATAAAAATTGTTTTTTAATATATTTTATTTATAAATAAGAATCTCAGACGGGCACGACTGTCTGCTTTTTCTATTGCGCTAACGCATGTATTTAAATAAAAGTGATAGGTTCAAAAAGAAAATGTTACTTTCAAATGGTAGCTATTACATGAATAAAGATATATAAATTGCTATTTATTAATACAAATAGTTTTAAACATAAGATAATAGACATTTCTCTCACTTGACACACTTCATATATATTATCTAAGATGCTCACAATGAAATAGAAATATAAATGAAACATAAGAAAATTATAACATCAACCCGTTATCTAAAACCTTTCACTGTGATTACAAATACACAATTAATTACTTTATCCCTTTGGATTGAAAAAAATAATTTCTTTAAGACTTTGCATTTCAAAATCCTAGAATAAAGTTTGTTACATAATCACTTCAACAAAATGTATTCCATAACATGTATATTTACCTTTAGAGCTTTCTCCCACTCCTTATCTTATGGTTCTTATTCTCTACTTTATGCATGAGGTTGAAATGAGTTTAGCGGTTGAACTTGGGTAAAGTATACTTGAGTAACACAAAGCAAAGCAAATAAGTCCAAAGGTAGAAATCACAAAACCAAATTGGGTCTTTACTTATAGTTATATTTGAAAATAAAACCAAAACCAAATTATTTTCTTTGAAATCAAAATATAAGACATGTTCATCATCTCTATTTACATCACAGTCTCATCGTCGATAAAAGAAATGGAGAGTGTATAATTAATTGTAGAAACACAATAAAAAAATAAAACCAGTAAACAAACCTCCCTCCCCCTCTCTCTCTCCAAAAACCTTATGCCCCCTTCCTCTATCATTTATTGCCATTGCTATGAGAATTTGCTTTTAGGCCGCAGTCAAAGGATGACCTCGATGGCTCCCTATTTTCCTTATTTTATGTATTAAAAATTGTTTTTCATATATACTTTCATCAAAGGGAAGTTCTTTACTAATTTAGTGAGTAGCCTCAGGAAAAAAATTAATGTGGTGAGTAATGAGTCAGAAGAAAAGACTAAAACCAAAACATATATAAACGGCTCAAGGACTGAGCAAATAAATTATTTGCTCCAAAAAAATCGTAGAAGAACCAAAGTCGAAAATATGTACATGGATAGCAAGTTGAAGTTGTAGTCGAATATGAAAAGTCTTGATCTTACTTATATTGTGTTCTCATTTTTCTATAACTTCACACATTTTCCTCTCTGCTATACTCACATAATTGATTGTTACATTAAAGGAATATTTCTCTGATTTCTCATCCTTATGACAATGTTGTGCAAAGTACTGAAATTAGAGACACTTTAAATTATATTCTACGTAAAACTTGTGATGGTGATCCATACTTGTCATTGGCACATGAGAATTAACAAACACAGATAATAAAAATTTAAGAAAAAATTAAAACAATTTTTTTCTGTAAAAAATATTTCCCAACAAAGTGAAAATTGAAAAAGCAGATCACCCTGTTATATGTACTTCAATGATAAATGTAGCTAGTATAAAAAATTGATGATTAAATAAGTTCATGATGAAATAGTTTGAGATACGAATTGAGAGAGAAAGAGAGTTATGCCTTATGGAATTACAACATTTTTGTTTCATTAAATAGAAATAAAAGATACCAAATTCAAAAGTTAGTTTCCAAAAAAATAAAAATGGAAGAGATTTTCTTTTGAAAGATCAAAATGGAAGAGATAATATAAGGAAAAATATATCTTAGGAACTCCCACCACCATTGCATTGTAAAGGCCTGAAAGCCACGCATATGGCATATTCTCTCTTTTTTTTTTGACTAAAAGCTCTTGCCTCAATATTACAAAAATGATAAAGCAAAGTTAGAAGGGAAATAAAAAAAAAGGATCATGAAAGATTGAGAGAGTGATTCAAATACAGACAATCAACTTGAATTAGAAGGAAAGGATAAAATAAATAAAGGAATGAATTAGAGTAAGTGGTACCCCTCATTTCATGTTGAAATTTCCAATTTAAGTGAGCAAGCGTGACTTTAAAATTAATGGGAAGGTTAAGAATATATCAATGAAAAGAAATGGCAGTGCTGGAAAAAAATGGTAGAAGGGAAAATTGTAACGAAAGGTTGTAATGGAATAAAGGTCAATTAACAGAAGGTTGTAAAGGAAAGAAGTTACATTTTGATTTTCAAATATGATAACCAACTTCACTTCCAACTTCCTCAAAAGAAATTTTTTTTTACTTCCAACCGTTTATTTTTTATGGAATATTTACAAATAATCAGGGGTAAAGTAGGAAAAAAAATAGGCTACACCAAAGTAATGTTTTGCCTTTATTAATAGGTATAGATGTTGTTTGTGGATCATTTGATCATGAGAATGGTGGGTTAGTGGAATAATATGATGTTTTTTTCGTGTTGTATTTGTCAGTAATGCGAGTTAGTGAAGATATATAAGTTATTTTTTTCTATTTTTTAATTTAAATTTATATTTTTCTAATTTAATGATTAATTAATAGAATTAGAGTTTTAGAGGGAAATTTTTTAGGGAGAATTTAAAGGATTATAATTATAAAAAAAAAACAGAGAGAAGGAATCCGTTGACTTCAGAAGTACCTCTCTTCCGTTACTCGACCTTTAATAAACGTAAAAAAAATTAAAATAAATAATTGGACCTTTAATTGTAATATTAATTAATGGTCATGAATCATGATTAGTTAGTAATAATTCTTACGGTGAGATTTTCTTACTTGTTCTCCGTAAACACGCTAAACCAACATGCCTGCTTGAGTGCTACTCACATTGAAACCCAGGAAGCATGTGTAACAGGTATTGATGGTATTAATTAAACCCAAGAAGTATGTGACACAAGAAATGGAAGTGGGAACAAGAAACAACATCTTCTTTGGCATAGTATGGAAGCTCTCGGATCCTTCTTCAATGATAGGCTCCAACCTTGGAAATTTAGAACATTTTATAGGTTTATGGTGAGAGCAAAAGCTACCTCGCGGAAATTTAGGATGCTTCTCATTTCTAGGGATGGCAATACGTGCAAGTCTTTCTCATTTAGGTCCAACCCGCTATTAGTCTGCTAAAAACGGGGTGAGGTGGGGCGGGCCAACTTAAGGGGGTGAGTTCAAACTCACACCCCGCCCCGTCTAAAGGCGGACTAGCGGGTTGGCGGGCTGGCCCATCTATTTTTTAAATATTTTTTTGTCGATTGTTATTAACAAATACGTTGCTATTATAAAAACAATAAATGCACCGTACAGTGAACAATGTCCTGTAAACGAAAATCAATTCAATTTTACCCATTTTAAGGATATTTAAATAGAAACTTTTGTTTTTAGAAATTAAGACAAGAAAGAAACTAATATAGCATAGCATGGCTTCAAAAAAGAAGAAAGGAAGAAATTAGCATATCAACGCAAACATTAAGTTCACTCAACACAAACAACAACTAAGATAAATGAGCAACAAAGCTTACCTTAAAGCCAAGTGAATCAGGGCAAATTAGACTCAGACCGAGAGTGTAAATTAAAAATTTGGTCACTAATACTAAAATTAGAAAGTTTAATAAGTCCGCGGGCCAGCTCGCCCCACCCCGCTATGACCCACTTTTTTAGCGGGCTTAACAGGGGCAGGAAACTAGAGAGATGAGCTCAAAATCTCACCTCAGCCCGCCTAAAATGGCGGGTTAAACGGGCTGGCCCGACGGGCCGAGTCAGTTTTGCCACCCCTACTCATTTCCATCTTCACCATCTTCCTTAGCATATACTTAATCAATTTTGTTTTGATTGGATACCCTCTGACACACAACTCTAGAGACTACATTTTTAAACTAGGTATGACTAGAATGGATAGCAAAACTCTACCTCAAAAGATTTAATCACACGTTGTAATTAATCAAATTACAAAAGAAAAAAGGTTTAGAGGAAATAGCAAATGGAACGTATATATTTATATATTGGGAAATGCTAAAGAGTGCCCTTGGGGCATTGGTTAAGATGATGAAAATAGAAACATTGTATTGGGAAATAGTAAAAAGTGAAGAATTTAACTTTTTAAAAATCAAAACATTGTTGAATTCAATGTAAATATATTACTTTTAGTTTCCTTAACCATTGCCCTGAGGCACTGGTTAGCAAGACCCTTATATATTTTGGGGAAGTGAATATTTGGTTGGCAAAACTATGAATTCATTGGTTGATATTAGTGATAACTCATTAATGCCTGAAAGTGTCTCTTTTTGGATTGAAATAGATCTCATATCAATCACAACAATAAAGCATTTTATGCCATTTATAAAAGCAACATAAAAATAGCAAAATAACGTGTACACGTTGACTTAAGAAAACTTTTTTTTTATTTTTTTGGATAGAAAGACTTAAGGAAAATATCTCTCTACTAACTCTCAAATCGATAATGAAAATATAAACTATTTATCCTTTTAAATCATGTGCTATCCAATCACATTATTTCCAATGCATTGCACTGATAAAGTATAATACATGAAAGAACAGAAAAAAAATAATCTCAAGAATAATTCATGTGGCTCAGATTCTTGAAGGGATTAGAGGAACATTGTTCAGTAAATAAGCACTTGCAGCAGTAACTCCACTTTCAAGTTTGACCGGGTAACCCACATCTTTGAGTGTCATCTCCACACTAGACAACCCAAAATTTGCAACTACAAATATATAACATATGAAATGATTATAATTTATTTTATAAACGACAATTTTTTATATTATATATTTTTGACATCGCCTAATGATATTTTTTAGTTTGTCCTTTGATTTGTTAAATACATGCACTAGTATAGAGAACACCTTCAACAATAGTTAGTTTATGCTATTATGATTCAATATAAAAGCTAGCCTATCCATTGGGAATAGTTAATTTAAATTATCAAAATTCAAATATCCATCACATCAAATATTTTAACAAAACTACTATGTTCATCTCAGATAAAGTGAGTCATTTGCTCATTTCACACATATTAAGGAAAAATGTATAAATGAAAAAGAGAAAAATGGTTTTAAGTGCTTGTGTTAAGTATTGATGAATTCTCCACTATCATTTAATTAGAGTTATAATTGAAAAAAAGTAATTAATATTATATTGAAAAATGAAAGACACATAGAGTGAATTCAAGAAGGATATAAATTCAACAACATAACTTCTTATTTTCATCTGAATCATAGTCAAAACTAGAGTCCTTATCTTAAACTACGTTTTCCTTCCTAGGAAATCTCTCAAAACCCACTTCCCAAATTTGATGCTATAATTAATGAACGTATCCAAATTTGATGCTACAAGGTTCTCTCTATGTTGGAGTCACGTGAATATGAGAACAAGAGAATGCTAGGGATTATGCATGAGGCCTTAGAAATTACTATCTTTTGGATGGTACCATCGGGGGAGGCGTATGAATATATGTGATATAAAAGATATCTATCTATTATCACCAATATATATATATATATATATATATATATATATATATATATATAT